>Ga0041059_1003347_pt1 | contig 11046 bp, 5 predicted proteins | sample AraColnosormetaG_FD_56232 | JGI IMG/M metagenome (GOLD analysis project Ga0041059, IMG submission 56232) | Arabidopsis roots microbial communities from North Carolina, USA - Col MF nosort | ecosystem: Host-associated > Plants > Roots > Unclassified | place: USA: North Carolina | collected 2013-09-02 | reverse complement strand
TTTTTTTTTTTTTTTGAGATTTGATTTCTGTTAGATCCTTGGATACGTGGTTTTCCACACATATTCAAAAGGACCCACGATTATCACTTTACTTCAATTTTATTAGTTTAGCAAACCAGATACATATCTTATCAGTATCTAGAGAAAAATAAAAACTTATGACTTTTAAAGATCACATCTCAACCAAGTAATGACTAATAACCAAGTTTATCCAAGTGAAGAACATTTAGTTCCGTCAGATTGAGAGACATGACTCATGATTCATGAAATGTCTTCTAACTTCAAAATGTATGTAGTTGCTAGGATTTTATACCGCCAAGCGAAAAAATTTTCTTTATTTTTTTTTAAAATATTTTCTTTTAAAATAATATTTTTACAATTTTAAAGAGTATTTGAGACATTATAAACAAAAACCAATTTGACGGGAAAAAAAAAACAATTCCTATACGTACATTTGAAACGTACAATAACATTTGGATTAAAATACCGAAGATGATTCCTTATAAGATCGTTATTCTGTTTGCAGGGGATGATTCTCTTGACAATGGCGGTAACAGTAAAATCCCTAAGACCGACATGCGAAAACGGGGTATGCAACAAGGCCTCCTCGTTACAAGTAACATTTTTCTACATATCCCTCTATACCATAGCTATTGGAGCCGGTGGAACAAAACCTAACATTTCCACATTTGGAGCGGACCAATTCGACAGTTATAGCATTGAAGAAAAAAAGCAAAAGGTTTCATTCTTCAATTGGTGGATGTTTAGCTCTTTCTTAGGCGCGTTGTTTGCGACATTGGGGCTCGTCTACATCCAAGAGAATCTCGGATGGGGTTTAGGTTATGGCATCCCTACCGTAGGACTCTTGGTTTCTCTCGTTGTGTTCTATATTGGAACACCATTTTACAGGCATAAGGTTATCAAAACAGACAATTTGGCGAAAGATTTGGTTCAAGTTCCTATCGCGGCATTCAAAAACCGAAAGCTTCAGTGTCCTGATGACCACTTGGAGCTTTATGAGCTTGACTCTCATTATTACAAAAGCAATGGTAAGCATCAAGTTCATCACACGCCCGTCTTCAGGTCAGTGTTGCATATCTCATTAAAGAATTTATTTCTCTTAATTATTTTCTCATATAATAAACTTATCTCAAATTCTGGTTCTAGATAAACGGATAATCTTTTTTTGTCCTCACCACTATATATATAGCGAATCAAAAACCAAGAGAGTATGATTGTAGTTTGACTCCTTGACAGAGAATCATAGGCCAATAGAACCATAGGATAAAAAATCTATCAAAATTATGCCTTTTGTGTGTGGTGCCTGGTGCCTGGTGGTGGGTTATAAAGTGGAATATATATACAATGTTGTTTTCTTTTTTTTATTAATATATCTAATCTAGTGTACCTGCTCTGTAGAATTTTGTTAGTAGATGGTCCCCAGTTCTCACCTTCTACACGTTAATGTGTTCTCCAATATCACCCCACTACAGTTTCGTGCCGAAATCATTTCACATTACAAAAACTACCTAATATAGAAAACTGAAGATATCACAATTGATACAATTTTAAATGTGCGTAGCTTTACTTGTTGGCATATGAAGTATCAAACAAGTTTTTGGAACTGATTGGACCTATTCCTTCATAGCAGTTTAAAAGCTAAAATAAGTTTATTGCATCTCATCTAGAATTAGAAAATATCATGGACAAGAAAAGTCACAAAGTCATTTTCAATGACAATTCAATTCATAGATTTAGTCATTTAGATAAAGTAAAAATAATATGGATATTTCAATTACAGGTTCTTGGATAAAGCGGCCATTAAGACAAGTTCAAGAGTGCCATGTACGGTGACAAAAGTGGAAGTGGCAAAGCGTGTGCTAGGACTTATCTTTATATGGCTTGTCACTTTGATCCCAAGCACCTTGTGGGCACAAGTCAACACTCTCTTCGTCAAACAAGGGACCACGCTGGACCGAAAAATTGGATCCAACTTCCAGATCCCCGCGGCTTCATTGGGAAGCTTTGTTACGCTCTCCATGCTTCTCTCTGTGCCCATGTACGACCAATCCTTTGTTCCCTTCATGCGCAAGAAAACCGGAAACCCTAGAGGGATTACTTTACTCCAAAGACTAGGGGTAGGGTTTGCGATACAAATTGTTGCAATCGCGATTGCTTCGGCTGTGGAGGTCAAGAGGATGCGCGTGATAAAGGAATTTCACATAACTAGTCCGACACAAGTTGTGCCTATGAGCATTTTCTGGTTGCTCCCTCAGTACTCTCTTCTAGGCATTGGGGATGTGTTTAACGCAATTGGTTTGCTTGAGTTTTTCTATGATCAGTCACCTGAGGAGATGCAGAGCCTTGGAACAACGTTTTTCACGAGTGGAATCGGTCTTGGGAATTTCTTGAACAGCTTTTTGGTGACAATGATTGATAAGATCACGAGTAAAGGTGGAGGGAAGAGTTGGATTGGGAATAATTTGAATGATTCGAGGCTTGATTACTATTATGGATTTCTAGTGGTGATTTCGATAGTGAACATGGGACTTTTCGTGTGGGCAGCGAGTAAGTATGTTTACAAGAGTGATGATGACACCAAGGAGTTTAGTGGAGGAGGATGTGTTCAAATGGAGGCCAAAGCCTTAGACACATCTCCTCTTAGTATCTAATTATAGCAATGAGAGATGTGTATATATGGTTTTCAAGAAAATTTGAAGTTGTGCTATTCTAATTAACATGATGAATAAAACTTGAAGTTGGAAGTACCAAGGTTTACTCAAGTTCAATGGTTATGTTCTACCTGTTGAACCTATTGATTTCCTTTGGTCACATATACTTGAACATTGGCGAATTCACATGGTGTTGGTCTTAAATTCAACCAACGATATAGATCTGTTAAGCAAGTTAACTTTGAAAGTATAAGTACCAAGTGGAATAGTATTTTCCCTTAGGACAAGGGATCATTAAGTACCATAGTATGAAGCAACCGTGACATTGGACCAAACCCAAAACATCACATCGTCATCTCCTATAAGGATTCTATCTTTGACCCTAGATAAGCCGTCCAACCACAAAAGCTCTAGTCAATGGTCTTCAAATTACAATTCTGTCTGTGGCCAATTATATCGATACTTTGGTGATTAATTTACGAAAAAATTGTTTTTGTTGGGTCAAATATTTAATTTTCAAATTGGTTATTTTCTAACATTAATTTTATTTTGCCATTATGCAAAACACATCCCCACCGAACATTTTTTGCATGAATCCGATCAGCAAGAAGCTGGATTTTGATTAATTCGATACGCAAAGGAAACTCCGAAAATAAAAATAAAAAAACCAAACTAAATGAATTAATCAATTAATGGTAATATACAGCTGACACTTCCACCCAACCAAGAAACACTATATATATTACACGTAACTGCAGATCCAAAGCCAGCTACACACAAAATTTGGTGCAAGTAGCTTTTTTATAGAGTTAAGTAACATTATGTTGCTTGGATTCTAGAATAACCAACAATATAAAGAAAAAAGGAAAAAAAAAAAGGGAAACTCAGTTTCGTATGTATGACTCACTAATTTGATTTAAGCTACCCAAAATTCAAAATGCATCTTCATCAAGGTTAAATGAAATTTTTTGTAGACCAATTGACTTCTACTTTGTACATCAATAAAACGATATTTCAACCTCATTTAATTATCAGTAATATGAATGCTAAATACTACTACTAGTACTACGTACTTACCAACTAAACAATATTAATATACGTTTGATAGATTAATGAGTAATGACAGGCTATTCAAGACCAACCTTGTTCACTTATATTAATTTAATTTAATTTAATTTATTAGTCACCGGATCACAAATTATCGAAATAAATTAATTATATGTATTTGTATGTGTTTGTAGAATGATACAATAAAAATTTAACCGAAGTAGTTGTTCTCACTTTCAATGTTGCCGTATTCTAAGTCTCTTGTGGTTGGTTGAGAGAAAACACAAGAAGATGGAGAAGGAGGATGAGCCGTTGTAGGTTGTGGTGGAGTTGTTGGTCTTTGTGGTGGTGGTGCAATGACGGAAACACCGCCGGAGTTGTGAAATCCGGCAACTTGGGAGTTGGAAGGTACGATCAAAGTGGCGACAGCTTCTCGTTGCTTGTACTTAAGAATCTCGGATCTTACGGCCGTGAGCTCGGCTTGTAAAGCTTGGACTTGTTGTTGTAGAGCTGAGATGGCTCCCATGCATCCGTACACCGGATCTCTTAGCCTCACGTTTGCTTCATACACAAGGCTATTCGCGGCATCTGCTCTCTGGCTCTCAGGTACTTCCTGATTAGTTTGGAATTGTTACACATTGTGAGAATTTTGCCAAAACCATTAATCTTTTTTTCTTTTAACAGGGTTTGCATAGTGAAATACAGAGTAATAATCTCGAACTTTTTATAACCATCTAATTTCTCGCTATGGTAAATTATATATGTGTCTAATAAGAATCAATCTAACGTAGCTATATATATGACCACTAGATTACCATCAGTTGGTTATTGTTACATATGTAATAATGCATGCATAAATCAAGACCATATCTATGTGTGTTTTGAAATGGCTATTACCATTAGCATCTTGGAGACGTTACTAGCTCCAAAGACTTTGTGGACGGAAGCGAACTTATGAGGCTCGTGTGGGGAGAAATATGGCGAAAAGGGACATTCTTGAGCACATCTACGGCGCAAAAGCTTGCAGGCAGCACAAGGCGTAATGGTATTGAGGGTTCCGGGAGGACCCGACATTGGTCTTCTAATTCCAGCCATTTGATGAGGCCAAGCATCTGCTTCTCTTTTGATCTTCTTCCCTATCTCTTCAAATCTCTCCCTGGACAAAAGGTATTGAAAAGAGCTTTAGTTTTCAATAATAGCATGAATATTTATACGACTAAAAGGTAAAGATCAACCATATCCACCAGTTGAGGGAATAAAATCTAAATGATTGTAGAGAAAAAGGGTTTCACTAATGAGATGGTCACTTCGTACCTTTCTCTTGACATTCAGGCATGCTCTCAGCGAATCGCAAAGAGAAAAGAAAAGAAAAAACAGAGAAAAGGAGAAAGAAACAAAAAGAGAAATATTAAAGTCAAGTGACTCTTAAAGAGGGTGCGAAGGAAGATAGCCAAGGAAGGCTTTAAAGGCAAGTAAAATACCAAGTGAAAGATTTAGTGATCACGATGTATATACTTATTTTGTATGTGTGAGTGTATGCATGTGTCCAATGTCCATACATCGATAGATGAGCTGGCTTATGATAGAAATTTCTTATGGAGATGAAAAGAGGATTTGGTAACTCGAGAGCCAGAATAGTCTCTCTTTTTAACAGGAAAACAACTGAAGATATCTAGTTAGTAAAGACTGAAGAGCTGTATTCACTGCTTAAGCACGTGACCCGTGAGGGTTTTTTTATTTTTATTTTTGACTTTACGAATCTGATCACACGTAGTTATACGTACTTATGTAGTCATTCATTCATCGGTCAGGCAACAACAGATTGATTTCGTGCTTAATGCCTACTTTTAATGTTTTTGTTTTCCCATAGCCGCATTTGGACTTTTGCTTCACATTTATAGCACACCTCTTTCCTATTCCTTTTCCTCAATTAGGATGTAATTAAATAAGTTAAATTCAACTTTATATGATTCAAAAAATTTACAGATCATAATTTTTGGAAATCATATAAATGTAAACGACTAAACCGTTGCTAACGAATGGACCGCGGGCTGAGTAGTTTACTATAGATAAATAGTTTTTAAGGTTTATAATAGTAAAAAGTTGGTGAAGGATTTAGAGAAGATATTGTTAGACGTATTCTCTTCATTATTAAAAAAAAAAGAGAGAATGAGAATTGATAGTTTGATGATTTTGACATGTTAGTTTCTTGTCAAAATCAAGAAAACTCATCATCTCTTGTATATAAGGACTCATTTTATATTTGATCATTATATACATATGTGTTGTTATTTTGAAAATGAGTTAAAATAATCATATTTAATTATTATATTTGTGTACGAAATAGACTATATGTACGTATGCATGTATAGTTAGGTATGTATTTTGTATATGTTCTACGTATCGATAATTCATAAATAGAAGAAGGAAGATGCAAAGGATCTTCGTCAAAGAAAATAAACCATAAAATAAAGGAGAATTCAACAAATACCAAATCTGATGAATATAATTTTAGGTTTAGCATTGTGTAAGCCTATGTACTCTCATTTTAATGATATTTACATTCTTATCAACAAAAGAAATAGAATTTATTTTGACTGTTATCCAGCTATCAATTTTAGGCCCATATACCGTCTCTAGGTCCGTTTTTGTAGATAGTACCAAAATAGTCTTCCTTATAGCCCTACTCAAAACATGAACCAAGAACACACGAACTATCAACATCTCTTCTTTCTTTCCCTCTATTTAGAAAAAATAAATTTTACAATTCGGATGTGAGGAAGAATGCAAGATGCAGAGCGGTGATATATCAAAGTGTGTTGTGAAAAAAAGAGGGTGGTATTATACGTTAGAACATTTAGTATTTCAATTTAAAATCGAATAGAAAGAAGAAGATTGCTTAGACTCAAAGAAAGTTTTGCACTTGTATGTATTCTTGTTTGACCCGTATTTGTAGCCTAAATCGTCGCCCCGGTGTTCTCTCTTTAACTTAGAATTTTATATCTAGCAAAGAAAGTTATTTAACAATAAATAATAATAATATAAAGTAGATTAATCTTTCAAATTCAACAATCCACTTTCAAAATTGAAAACTGGAAAATAAAACTAATTGAGTTAAAAAATAAAATAAATTATAACAGCTTATTTTGGAAATATAATTTTTTTCCACAAAACGTCTCGAAGCTTTGAACGCGAGTTATAGGTGAGTCTGAGAACCCATATATCTTTCTTTATCGGGGCTGAACCGGTGACACTACTCCCAAACAAAGTTTAAACTTTAAAACATCAAACATGGTTTTAGGAACGCAAGTTCTTTCTAATGACAACAATGAGACTACTTAAAGTTTAGTTTTTCTAACACATTTTTCCGAAAAGAAAAAAAAACGTTTGAACTTTTTCCCAACTTAGAAGCTGACGCTGGGCCGTTAGCGTGGTATCAAAACATATAACACTTTCATTAACCCGTTTGATAATGTAAGTTTTTTTTGTTGGCAGATTTTTGGATGGATTAGTCCATCTAGGATCACAATCTTAAAGACTTTACACCAAACATATTTCATCTTATAACCGTGGGTCTTGTAGATTGATTTTCTCCTTTTTTAGTCTATTTTTAAAAGAGTAGTCCCAACGTAACCCATCCCATGAAGTAACAATTTCTCTCCACTCCGTGGGCCTCAAACTCCTGTTGAAAGGCCTTGCTATCTCTACGTAGTTAACTAAAATTCTAGGGACGGGAAAAGAAATAATGTATTTAGTTGCATGGTAAAAATTAACACAATTCAATTAACAGTAATCATAATAGACAAATATTTTCTCTTATAAGGAAAACAATATATAAGCCTACGTCCACCATTTATTTTTTCTTACTTCATTTTCTACTACATTTCTTTGCCACCAACTCGTATGCCCCTTCAATGAATGATAGCACTTAAAGACTTGATCCATCAAAACTTCTACCACGTGCGCATGATCATGAGTGGCCAAGGACTTTGACAGCCTTGGGTCAAGAATTAAATCCTAGATATAATTGTTCTTCTTGTTAAAATTTACTTCACTGTTTTCTTACAGTGAATTCGTTATTTCAAAGATCTTTGTCTCAAACAGTTTTCGTACATCCGAATCTTCTTCCCTTAATATGGTAAAAGGACAAGCCCTGGTTCGTAAGCTTGGGAATCTCATCTTCTTCTTTTTTTAAACAACACTTTCAATAACTACCTGAATTTATGGGGTATCTTTAAAATTTTGACACCCAAAAAGTTGCATATTCTAAGGAAAAACTTTTTTTAAAAGAATTTTACTTCATAGTTATTACATGTCACAAATTTCTTGAACATCTATAACACCTACCCGTTTTTATTTTCCTTTCTATTTAATGACTTTTTATCATCTGTTTTTGTTTTTTCGGTTTGATGGTAAACCTTTTGGTTAGTTTACTGAAACTTGTATTTAAGCTTCTTACCCACTTACGATTTAAATTGAGAGAGTGAATACGTTTTCTTATTTTTCTCAAATTCAAATTTAATCTAGAAAGTGAAATAACACGAAATAACAAGACAAGGAATAATGAATAGAGCCCATAAATGCTGGCACATGGTCAGTTAAATCGCCCACATTTTTTCGTGTAGAGTTTAGATAAAGTCTGTCGTTGTCTCGTTGACTAATAAAAATAAAAATTGAATGTCTAATTTATAAATTCAAAACAAATAATTTCACTATCGATCGATTGCATTTTAAGTGCACCAAAACATATTCAAATTTTACAAATTTGAAACATTAAAATTCACAAAATCACAAACGTGAGCAACCGAAAAATAATCAAAACATGATAAACTTCTTTTTGTAACCGTTGAACACAAATACACAATCAAACACTAATATATGTGTTCAAAGAGGCAAGTTAAAGCCAAAACATTTAAAGAAAGAAAAAGAAAAAATGGATCCTAAAACACAAGATCCTATTTTTCATAACAACAATCAAAATAAGAACACCATGGAAAAACCATTACATCAATCTAAGATCTTTACGACTAGATCCATGGCTAAGAACAGAACACAAAGCTCTCTTCATACTCCCCATAGATGAACTAAACCCTCTTTTATAACACAACGTCGACGTTGGAGACGACGACACAATCTCTTCCTCGTCGTCTTCCTTAACGTACGATCTCGAACAAGAATAACATTTTCTCGGACGATGCTCTACTTTAGATGGAGGAGACGAGGAAGAGTACGAAGAGGAAGAAGAAGAAGACGCAGACGACCAAGAAAACGAAGGACGCGACACGTGACGTGACAACAGAGTCTTCACGAATCGAGTTTGTTTAATCGTTCTCGCTTTACTCAGTTTGTTCCCGGAGGAGGAAGATGATGAGTAATACGAAGGGGGTGGCGTTAATGGAGGAAGACGTAATGATTCAGAGAAAAGAGCATGTTTTGGTGTCCCTGGTCGTGTCTCCCATAAAAAAGGCACGGAGGCTCCGCCGTAGTAATAGATTCTTGACGATGAATTGACCTGAGAGCTCTCCTTGACGATTATCTTTGAAGATATGACTCCATTAGAGTCGTCTTCTGACATTGTCTTCATTTAATGCTTCTGTAACCAAAACTTTCCTCTCTGGATATGTCGTTGAGACAGGTTTTTATCTGCAGAATGAAAATATCGAAAATGGAGAAAAAAGAAAGAAAATGCGAGATCCGAAGACAACGAAGCTTCTGCAGATATGCAAAAGAGAGACAAAGGCGCATCTATTTTTGGAAAAGTGATGCTTTGGTAGTGTAAGAGAAGTTTGCGGAAGAATTAAAGGATCTCTTTTTTTGCATGGGGTGTGTTAGCACATGTCATGTGTTAGCACATGTCATGTGCATTTTAATCTATTGTTCTTATTTTTTTTGTAGTATCTGTATTATTTTCGGGGTTTTTTTTTTGTATTGGTAAATTTCACATGGATGCATATGACATATATATAAGATACTCGAAAATAATTGTAGAGGGCCAAAAAATGGTTAGATAATAAATGAGTGGGGGCGTTATACTGTTCATTAGTGTATACGACTTAATTGTTACTACTATTTACACATCAATTTTGATTTCGAAATGAGTTTAATATAGATTGGACAAGAAAAAAACGTATTACTCCTTATAACGTAGGATCATAACTTTTTCTACAATTGATTGAACCTAGAAATCAAGTGAACTCCAGTGGTAGCTAGAATATCCATGTAAGAAAAGTTTACTAAAGAAAAAGATTAAAAAACCGATGTCACTATTAATGTCGTTTGGAAGATGATCATATAAAAAAAACGTGTAGGATACTAAAGAGAAGGTAGAGAGGCGGAAGAGTGTGGACCGTTGGATGTACAGTTGAGTCGTATTAATGTATAGGAGATGCGTTCGTGGTCCATTGTCTCGTACTGAGATTTTTCTTTAATTCGATAGAGAAATGAAGACAAAGTTAGTTAGAAAAATATAAGGCGAAGCTCCTCCTATTTAATTCATACATCTACCTACATGCACTACGTGTATATATGTGTATGTATGCATCTACAATTTATTTCAGATTATTGTTTAGGGCAGTTCTAATAACAGAAGACTAGAAGAGACAACCGATTAGGCAGTTCTATGCATTTCGGTTTTGATATTTTTGTAGACGGCTAGGTTATGAAGAACAGCCTACTTAAATAGTGTAGGCTATAGGCTTATAGATTATAGACACTCTAAACGGTTGATTATGTATTAATGCATTTTAGTTTGAAGATAATTTTTGGTAAAAGAGTGAAGATATTTTACATTTACTTTTCATGCTCATGGTTCTATTTAAACATAGGGTTATAGGTAAACAAAGATATCTAATAGTCGTATGTATAATAAAATTCACTATAACAAACTGTAGATTGATTACATAATTAGTTTGGTTTGCCTTTTCTTCATAGCTATTGGTGGTATTCGTCACCTTTTTTCTTAACTATTTTTGTTTTGTTTATGCCAGTGTAATAGTGTAGTTGTCACGTGTCGAATATTAATCCATTATTTTGATTAAGAGGTTTTATATGCTCAAACATTAAACCCCAAATACTAGCTATGTTAAAAAGTACTATAAAATTTTGTTTAAAACCCCACATATAATCAATTATCTATAAATGGAAAGCTCAAAACCGAGGTACTTTGTAATGAGTTACTTCCGACTTGATTACAGCCATTAATCATGGTTGATGTATGGTAAACTTTCATCTTGAGATAGAATCAGACAAAATAAAATAATGGATGCAATGCAAGGTTCCACTTATTTACGTAAGTGACCCCATAAAAAAAAAAAAAAATCATAACATT
>Ga0041059_1003346_pt1 | contig 11052 bp, 9 predicted proteins | sample AraColnosormetaG_FD_56232 | JGI IMG/M metagenome (GOLD analysis project Ga0041059, IMG submission 56232) | Arabidopsis roots microbial communities from North Carolina, USA - Col MF nosort | ecosystem: Host-associated > Plants > Roots > Unclassified | place: USA: North Carolina | collected 2013-09-02 | reverse complement strand
TTGTAAAACCCAATAAGATATAATAGTTGAAGATTTTCCAAGTCCGAAATACTTAGTCACATTGATTGGAATAACAAAAAGACCTTCTGATAATTTAAAAAAAAAAAAGAGAGCATGTTGATAGAAAAAAAGACAAAGAGAACACATCAGATAATATATCAAATGTGTACTTGCTCTCTCGACAATTCTATTTCTTAGACTAATAAAATGGTCTTGTCCCCTTCTCTAGTCCACTTTGACCACTTCAAGAATGACTCATACACATTAGGTTACCTATAAACAACAATAAGAGAGCAAGGAAGTGGATTTCTCTTTTTTTTTTTTCAACTTTCAATATACACATAGGAGTTTATTTCATTTTTCTAACAAATAAACTAGAATGATCTTATTTTATTCTTTCCTTTTTTCATGAAATTGAAGAATTTGAAGATCATTGAATTATTGCAACTATTAATCATTTAATTTTTTAATTTTTTTTGTTATCAATAATTGCAATTATTAGAGAATTATTCCTAAAAATAATTAAAAAAATAATGGAGTAGACAATAGTCATAGCTTCACCATCTTTGCGTTGTCTGGGCCTTACCTCTGTCCTTCACACTCTTTCCTCTGTTCAAAGTTTTTTCTCTTTTTTTGGTTCTTTAACTATAATAAACTCGAAGCTCTAAAGAAAGCTTCTCTGTCTTCTTCTCTTAGATAACTCTTACTCAGGTACTCCCTTCCTCACAAAACTTTTGTTTCTTTTGAGTTGTCTCCGAATCTGATTCTTGTCCCTTCTATAGCTCATCTTTTCCTGTTATCTCTTTCTGGATGTTCTTGATTTTGGCTATTTTCAAGAATTGGTTTCTTGATTTGACTTCTTTTAGCTGTTTTAAATTCGAAACTTGTTCTTCATTGAATTTGTCTTCAAGATTTGGGGGTTTTAAGTACTCAGTCTCTGTTTGCTGATTAGGGTATCAACAGGATTGTAATTACTTTGATATATTTTCCTTTTGCATGTCACATCTTCTCTACTGTTCTAATTGGTTTTGAGGGGATTGATTATCTTTTATTCTATAAAAGCTGTTTCTTTATTGTCACAGGTTAAAAATATTGAGTTATGGTTTTTTGTATAGCAGCTGAGAAGAAGTATTGTTGAAGATGAAGAAAACATCAACCAGAAGCCAAAGAGGAAGCAAAGGTATCAAAGGGAAGCATGTCCTGCAGATATGTGTTCTGCTTGGAGTATGCATTTGGTTAATCTATCAAGTGAAGTATTCTCATGATAAGAAGAAGGAATTTTATGAGAAAGATGTCGAGAAATCGACGGTGTTGTTGTCAGAGGTTGAAGATGGAGTGGTGAAGCTTGGGAGGAAAGATCTTCTTCCTAAGAATTATAACCAGAAGGAAAACGAGAAGCACGTGGAAGAGGATGAGGATGAAGAAGAGATCAGTCATGGAGGTGAAGAGAAGGAGAAGAAGAGTAAAGTAGAGAATGGTAATCATGAGGAGGAGGTGGAGAAAGACGAGGAAGAGGAAGTAGCTGAGGATGATGAAGAAGATAAGAATAAGCAAGGAGAGGAAGTAGCTGAGGAGGATGAGGAAGAGAACAAACATGAGGAAGATGAGATTGATGAACAAGATCAAAGTAAAAATGCTGGAGATACTGATAAGGATGATGAAACACTTGAAGAAGAGAAAGAGAGTGGAATGAGTGAGAACGATGAGAAAGAAAAAGAGACTAATCATGCAGATGAAATTGATATGACAGTTGATGAGGCACGCGAGGAGCATTACAAGGCTGATGATGCTTCCAGTGCTGTGTCTCATGAGTCTCGGATACTGAACACTGAGAAACTGAAAGAAAGTTCAAATGAAACAGCTCAAGAGAACAATCCCAATGGCGCTACGAGCGAGGTTGAGATCCAGAAGGAACCTGACTTGAAGTTAGGAGAAGCAGAAAACACCAATTTTGTGAACAAAACAACCACAGATGTGAAAGATGGTGACAGTGAATCATCCAGTTCTGAAACAAAAAGCGCGGTAACTGAATCACAAAGTGAAACAGTTAATGGCAATTCGACAGTAGCACTTTTTGAAGCGTCAGAGTTTGTGAAGAACGAAACAGAAATCATGAGAGATCGGAGTCAAGGAGATGGTGCACTGCCTGCAGGATTCTCTGAACCACAGCCGCCCGTCTTGGAACTTGAGAAAAACCGTAACGAATCTGATCCCGACATCCCTATTTCTGCTGACATTACCAACAAAGATTTCATTCAAGATGAGTCTAGGAACTCAACTTCAGAATCTTCTCTACTTGAAAACATCGCTGGCTCAAACACGACCGAGGTGAATGAGAATTCAAGGTCTGAAGGTGATGATGATGAATCAGGTGAAAAGGAAAGTTCAAACATTTTCTCCACAGAGCTAACAGAGGAGGCAGATAATACTTCCGGAACGTCGATTTCCCAAGAAGAGATGGATGCTCTCACTGATCCACAAACTCTTCCTGATATAAGAATAGAAGGCAATGAAGAAGATGAAGAGGAAGCAATTGGAGCAGAGAGAAAGAAACTCTAGTGGAAAAAAGGATAAGTTAATGTAAAATGTTTTTATGCTTTTGCAGCCATGTCATTGTAAAAGCTAAAAACATCAGTCTGTCTCTGTTACTTAGTTTCGCAAATCTGTATATTATTCATTTGGAACTTGGCTACGGATTGCTTTCACTGCTCTACATGAAACTTGACTTCAACACTAATAGTAGAAGAGGAGCTCAATAGTCAGTTAAGTGTCCTGTGATCAACTCTGCGAGTAATTAAAGCTGCAGAAACTCAGAAGACATGAATATCTGACCAGGACTCGCTTGTTATAGATGCATTTGGAATATCAACTCTATAAATGATTATTGTGGGTTCATTACACTATGTCAAAAGTGGGAATTTTGCAAATCACTTCTGCAAATATTGTTTCAAAAAGGTGACATTGATAACAAATTTCTTTAAAATCAATAACCAATGATGTTAAGAGTAAACAGAAGATACAATTGTTTGTGTTGAGAGCTATTATTTGGTGCGGATGGAGAGATCTTGAAGCTGCTTTGGATCGACTTCCGAGGGAGTCCTTGTTAGGGCACATTGCGCTGTGGTTGTCTTTGGAAAGGCTATTACATCTCTTATGGAACTCGCACCTCCCAGCATCATCACCATTCTATCCAATCCATAAGCAATTCCACCTGTAATTTCATATCAAATACTAATGTTTCATCAACCATGCTTGACCAATCTTGTTTAACATCATCATCATCCAGTGTCAAAAAAGTTTAAGACCCCAATTTCTCTTAAAGATCCTAGGCAGAAACTTGTTCCAACACAACAAAAGAGAGGTTGAACCAGTCTATACTCTTAAGCATATACGTAACGATGTTGTATTAATCTATTCTTAAGTCTCAGATTTTTTGACCTTAAGAAATATTTACATACCATGAGGAGGAGCACCCATGTCAAGAGCCTCCAGAAGATAGCCAAACTTTGATTCAGCCTGTATGTAGGGAAAAAAATGAGATATGGATTATCTGCATATATGATAGCGCTGGCACTCTGAACAACAAAATGGATAGTTTCCAATTGATAAAAAAGGTGACTCTCACCTCTTCAGGTGAGATGCCAATGATCTCCAAAACCTTTTCTTGAACATCCCGCTTATATATCCTCAAACTTCCTCCACCAATCTATATACATAAGAATTTTTCTCAAAAGATCTCCCAAGCCATTGTTCTAGAGAGAAGAAATGGTCAAGCTGTTTACCTCGACCCCATTATAGACCATGTCATAAGCTAGAGCTCGTGCAGAAGGCAAGTCATCCATATCTTCCGGCTTAGGAGCTGTGAATGGATGATGTAATGCCTGAAGAGATATGCCTTTTCATATTAGACAACATATTTGGATATTAATCTCATCTCATGCAAGAAATTAAATTATGAAACGACATACCTCAAGCCTCTGCTCTGGCTCATTCCACTCGAACATTGGGAAATCTGTCACCCACAGAATTGAGTGCTTGGACTGTATAATATAGAAGAAATGGCATAAATCTGAGTCTGTCATCAAGTGGAACAAAAAAGTGTTTGGCCAATGGAAAAACTTACATGGTCAATCAAATCCATGTCATGGGCTACAAAGAGTCTTAACCTATCTAGGGTTTTATTAACCGAAGTAACAGGACCCACTCCAAATAATATAAGATCACCAGGTGCTGCTCCACATTGTTTCACAAAGTTTATTTTACCTGCTGAGTCTAAACTAGAAACTAATGCTGCAATTCCCTCGATCTCGCCTGCATCATAAGGTTAGACCTAATTAGAGCTAAAAGTACACAGAATTATTATATGACTATTAGGAAAAGAGAAAAAAAAATCGAAGAGAAAAAAGTAAGCTTGATTTATCTATTTACCATTATCCAAGACCTTCAAGAAAGGCAGACCCTTTGCTCCGGATTTCATTGCTTCATTGTAAATATCTCCTTTTTTGAGAGCTGAGTTTGAATACTTTTTAGCACCCAAAGGCACACACAATACCTTAATGATTCCACCACTTTCAAGGGCCTCTGTAAAAACCCTGAAGGACGATTCTGTGAAAACGTTTGAAACCTGCAATTTCAGAAGCTTGAGATTTTAACTTTAAAATAGACTTCAGCACAGAAAATGGGAAACAGCTCTAAAATGCTCTTCCTGGTTGAAGAAAAAATCCAGCATAAGCAATTATTCCCATGCACAAAAAAAAGCAGGCAAAGAGACATATAGATGCTTCTTTGTAACATTAGCTAAAAACCAAGATGTGGATAATATTACATCTTTCAACTCGAGATCAAATCTTGTATCAGGTCTATCGGATCCATAACGATCCATTGCATCAGCATATGTAAGCCTTGGGAATGGATCAGGTAGCTGGATACCTTTGATCTCTGAAAACACCTGCACAAGAAGGTCAAGCAATCAAAATTGCTGACAGCACATTACTAATTTAAAGAGAAGAGATCCACATACAAAATGAGCTTTGGAATTTCAGGACATAAAGGAATTACTAGAAACATATCAAGAAGCAACAAGTTTGTACAACATTGAGCCACATGCGTCATTGTCACAGAAGATACAAAGTCATAAAAAACAGTTTCAACAGTACTCTAACCTTACGGATAAGATCTTCATTCAGCTTCAGCATGTCCTCCATAGGCATGAAAGCCATTTCCATATCAAGCTGAGTAAATTCAGGCTGCCTATCAGCTCTTAGATCTTCATCTCTAAAACATCTGATAGTAGAAAAAACAAACGCATGAGAGAGAAATCATTTGCATCAGGAGTCCTGCTTTTGGTGGTAAATGAAGGTGATGAGCCATTTATGTCAGGGAGGCTTATGCTGAACCAAACTTAAGTGCCAAAGATCATATATATACCTGGCTATCTGGTAATATTTGTCAAAACCAGAGACCATTAACATCTGCTTGAAGAGCTGTGGACTTTGTGGCAAAGCATAGAATGTTCCTGACTTCGAAAGAAAATTAGATAGAATCAGACCTATAAACTATGATATAAGCTTATACTTCAGGGAAACTTAATTCTTTGTTGGGAAATACATTAGGATGAAAAAAGTATTGGCACCTGAATTCTTGACGGAACCAGATAATCTCGCGCGCCTTCTGGAGTAGATCTAGAGAGTATTGGAGTTTCAATCTGACATAAACAACAGACCAACATGAAAAACTGGGAAATGGCCAAAACTGAAAAATATAAATTAGATTTCAAATAGAGTAGGAACACACCTCAATAAAACCATGTCTGTCTTCTAGGTATCTCCTAATCAGCTTCACCACATTATGGCGAAGAACTATATTATTCTTCATTTGCTGACGGCGCAGATCAAGACATCGAAATCTAACATCATACAAGCCAAATCCAAAACATGAGTTAGCATTTGGAGATTCGATACGATAAACCAACCATGCAAGATCAATCATATATCTAATATTTCACCTTAAGCGAATTTCTTCTTTAATCAAATCTTTGTTCTCGTCTGCAGTAGTAACTAAGAAGGGAAGCTTTGTCCTCACAGGATTCAATATTTCAACATGCTCTGCAACTACCTAATGCAACATACTACACACATCAACGTTACATATAGGATATATAAAATGCAGCTGAGCTGAATGAGAAGGCATACCTCGACGAATCCCGTTTTCATTTTCTTGTTGACGGACTCATTTGGCCTACTACGCACAGTACCTTCCACCAAAACAACGTACTCAAGCCTCATGTCATTGATCAAGCCATGTGCCTCAGGAAACTCATCCGGAAGCGTCCTAACCTAAGATTATAAAACTTTCAAACATAAACGAATCATACAGTCCCCAAATATCCATCTTTGCGTTACACAAATTGGGTAAGAAAGAATTGAAAATGGTCGAATCAAGGATAATCATCTAGAACCAAAGAAGCAACTAAAGAGAAACTCAAGTAAAATCCAGGAATCGGATTGAATTAAACTCTACTCAATTGTTTCTTATTCAGATTCAACACCAATCACTGAGTAGAAAGTTCATTGCTGAGACGAAACTTCTAAATACTAATCTACTGAAACATTATGCTTCACGACTATATAATGCAAAAAAGCATTAGGTGAAACCTTAAACCTGGACAATGCCGGTATGATCTCTAAGATTAAGGAAAGTGAGGCCACCATGAACTCGGTGAAGGGCGACCCATCCGCAAAGGTGGACTCTTTTACCAACATCATTGACTGATAACTCGCCGCATAGCTCTGTCCGTGACACCCACCGGAGAACCGACGGAGGAGATGGAACCGGCTTCACTACTACATCGCCGGAGGCAGCTGCAACAGGGGAACTGGAGAAGGTTCTTCGAGTTCCGGGAAGTGGGTTTGTCCGTTTGGGTACGACGAAGAAATTAGTAGCGTTAGAGATGGATATGGCTGTGGCGGAGAGGAAACGAGTAGGTCGGAGAGGCAAAGTTCGTAGGAGGAGAGACATTGTTGGGTGGGACGAGAGTTAGATAAAGAGAGAAAAGGTTTAAGGGATTGCGTTTTTAGAGACGACGAAATCAATTCGATCGAACCGGTTAAGATTGATTCGGTTTATATAACGAACCGCTATGGTCAAAATAAGAATTCAGATATCGTTTGGTCAACTTTGGATGAAGAGACGTTTATTTCACTGAAAATTCAAAATCAGTAATCAAAACTTGTTTATCTGATACTGCTTCCAAAAGGGAGAGCTAAATTCTGTACAAATCCATAATTAGACATTTTATTATTTGTCGCTTCTTAGTAGACCATCTAAAAACTGCCGCCATTTTCTTTCATTTACAATGTTGTCTCTTCTTATATTTGACCTGCGCCAGATTTTGGAAGAAATCTACAAAGACTTGCTCGTAGTCTGGCAGTTTTCCGTAACCTGCAAATCGATATCAAACAGAGAAAAGTTCACTTCTCTGCTTCCATGAGAGAACTACACAAAAGCTTCAAAAATAAGGGAAAAACTTGCCAGGAAAATAGTTGATGTCAATAACATAAAACACGTTTTTGCTCCCATGTTCCCTGATCATGTCTATGTTGAAAAGCCGAAGTCCCTAATAATAGAAAAGCAGTTAGAAATTATGATAATCAAAACCGGATTTGTAAAGTAAAATGTGGAGAAAGGCAGCTAAAACTATACCAATAAGCTTCTTAGCTCTTTCACAAGCGCCTCGAGGAAAGGCTTTGGAGGTAGCTCAGCAACACGAGGGTCCAAGTCTGCGTTATCAGCTGAAGCAGCAGCTGATGAAACCCTTGGGAATTGGAAGACGCCATCAACTTTGGCTTTTTCACAATTACTCACATTTGGTAGAGAAAACCGTCTCATGACTTTTATAACATCACCCACCACAAATACCTTGAACATAACTCCACCTTCAGGCACCAAAAAAGATGCATTGAATTTTTTGAAAACACATATACATGGGACAACTGCGTATTGAAGTGTCATATTAACCAATACCATGATTAACAAACTCTTGAAGGACTAAAGGCGGATCAAGCTCTGCAAGCGAGCGCCTGTCATAAGCCAAGTACAATTGATGTGACTTTGCAGTCCCATCGATCCAGAGCGGCTTTGCAACTGGGACAAATTTGAAATAAACAAGTTTAAATTCATGATCATCATTTATACATACAAGAATATTCAATGCCAAGATAATATGTTCAACTGTACCTAGTGGAAATTTGAGACCAGCTTCCACAACTGCATCAGCACTAGCTGCTGAATCTTTCAAGACAACCATTTGCTTTGGAACAAAAAGGCTGCCTACAAATATTTACCAAAAGCAAAAAATCACTTCTAGAGAAACTTAGAAAAGGTCTTAAATTTCGATGTCAAAAGAACTTATTGAGGATTGTTACCACTGCAATCTGACAGTTTCAAATCTGCCATACCCTGAAGCATCGATTGTCGATTATATATACGCTGTATTGATCCTGGAGGATCAAGCACAGTCACTTCTGGGTGTTTTTGTTGGTAATCCTACAAAAACGGTGAAACAACATGAGATTGTATTTGACAACATATAATTTCCACAGACTGAAAAACTGCCCCAGCTTAACAGAAGTCTTTCAAATACCACTCAAGGGTTAATACCTTTACATAGTTCAAACTAAGAAACTCAAAACCAGATTGGTTACCATCTTCAAGCAAGAAACTAAAACCAGAAACATATAAGAAAAGTAGTCAGTTTTCCAAACCTCAATAACCTCTTCCCACTCTTTTCCCAACAACTACAAGAGAACAATCATATAATTCATTAGACTTCCAGCAAAAACACAGATTAAAGCTCAGAGAGTTCTTAGTTCTCACAAACCTTATGCAAAACAACATCAAATGGCCCTTGTTCAGATAGGGGCCGGTTCAAATCGATGGCGACAAAGAAAATGCCTTTTCTCCTGAAATTGACAGACACAAAAAGTATTACTAGCATTTTCTTGAAAACACTGCTGAAAGAAGAAAAAGAATGAAAGCTATGGGTTGATTAGAAAGAAGCAAAACAGAGACCAGACGTCAAACTAAACCAATAAGAAATGTTCTCTCTGACCTATTAGAGACATTCTAGAAGATGACATATTAAGTAGAACCAGTGATTGCTTTAACAAAAACACCCATGTGGTTGAAGAAGATTTCCAAGCCACAGAAAAGGCAAAACATCTAAGTATTTTATTTTTTAAAAGCCAGAGTCAAACCTCAATAGAGACTAATCCAAAAGGATTACACAAGGAATATTCCCATAGAAACATCCTGATACCACAAGTAGAGTATACTAGTGTAAGCCTAACCCTAAGCAAAAGAGCCGATTAAGGACAAAAACATGGCAGGTGACAAGACATGGCAAGTGGCAATGGTCCTCATAGAATCAGGCAAACCAATAATAGGTACCAAAACAAGAGTAAGGAAACAAGAACCAAATCTGGAAGAAAATGTCAAAGTCCTAAAGATCTTTTTGAAAGTAGAAAAGAGTTTGTCGGTTATGTTTAAACGCCAACAAAGGAACAGTCGTCTCTCAGGAAAGAAAAAGCAGAACCAAAAAAGATTGTTCAACAAATTTGGAAACTTTGCAATGAAAAATCAAAACTTTATAACTCCAAAGAAGCATTTTGGGTTTGTTATTGGTTACCTAGCAAGAAGTTCAAGCTTGGGCTGCAAGAAACTCTTCTTCTTCTTAGAAGTCAGAGCATACCCAACAACGAGCTTCTGCTGCTGCTGCAGAAACAAAGGTTGTTGAAACTGGAACGGCGTCGTTTCGTTCACCACCACTTGGTCTTCTTCCTCCTCCTGCTCTTCACCTTTGTATGGCACCATGTTTTCCCCTTCGAATCTCATAGCAAAGTCTTCAAATCCACCGCAGGAAACCCCTAAATTGGACGTAATCCCCAAATTACGGTTCAGTCTGGCAGTTTCGATTTCGCCGGAAGCAAGAGTCCCAAACATTAATAGAAACGGTATAAAAAAGAAGAAGCAAAGGGAGAATCTTTAAATATTCCTCTCAGATTCTATATCCGCTGACACACAACACAAGTGGTGAAATTGGCACTGCCTACAAACGAGATAGAGCACGAGACCGAGAGAGAGACAGAGAGAGATAAATCAAAATTCGAAGCAAGAAATCAGAGAGATGAGATGAGGAAATGTTGAGGGAGAGATTGGTCTGATGATCAAATATATTTATAGAGAGAATAATTTGCAGAAAAACAGATGCTACAGTGACATGGTCGTTCCCAAAGATTTGCTGCTTTTTTTGGTTATTCTTCTTTTCTGAATACATTTATTGTATTTTCTCTTTCTGTTTTTTTTTTTCTCAAGATGAAACCATATTACAAGCAACTTGAAAAGTACAAGCGACAACAAAATTAAAACTATATATACTTTTTTTTTTTTACAATTGTCAAATACACTAAAAAGCGGCTATAGTTTCCACGTATTCTCCTCGTTTTTTTTTCCCTCTTTTTAGTGAATTACACTTACTTCTACATCAAATACATCAATAGACTGACAAATCGTATTTTGAGTATTTTAATATTATTACTATAATGAATTTCGTTAGATAACGATGAATTGGCTTATTGTTAACTAGTGACTGAGCAAGTGAGCAGTACAGTAAACGAGCAGTACTTGTAAATTTGTGTAGCATGACTACCATCAAAACTGTAAATAGCCATAAGGTCGTGTGACAAATTTTCCAACTTCGATCACAACAAATGCAACAAGATTTGCTTGAAGCATGTTTGAGCCTTGGGGTTGTAAAAGTTAGAAACTTCGATGATTGACGTAATTACGTCACCAAATCTTTTTTAGTGGTGAGTTCCTATTCGCGCCTAATGGTCCAAAGAACCGAAAATGGACGATGTCTGCCATAAATGTTGGATATATATTTGAGTCCATAAATGTGTTCTTTTATAGCAAAATAATCGGAAAACAAATTCAAATTGGTATTAAAAAGGTAAATTATCAAAAAAAAAAAAAAGAGGTAAAAAAACAATGAAA
>Ga0041059_1003345_pt1 | contig 11056 bp, 9 predicted proteins | sample AraColnosormetaG_FD_56232 | JGI IMG/M metagenome (GOLD analysis project Ga0041059, IMG submission 56232) | Arabidopsis roots microbial communities from North Carolina, USA - Col MF nosort | ecosystem: Host-associated > Plants > Roots > Unclassified | place: USA: North Carolina | collected 2013-09-02 | reverse complement strand
ATTATATATTTAATATATATAGTTGTATAGATAGTATGTCAAGGTTTAGTATATTTTATTAACATGTAAATTAATTATCAAATTTGACAAATTAATAAGACAAACATAAATTTTATCAAAATCAGAATTATAGAAGAAAAACTTAAAAGAATTATTAATAAAAACTTAAATTTAAATTCAATTAAGTTAACTAACAAAAATTAATTTCAACAAAAATGTAATTAATTTTATTTTTAAATATTTAAACAGATTTTTATATTTTAATTATCAAACATAATAGATGGTCTAATTAAATGTTTTAACAGTTATTTAAATAAATTTAGAATATTCAAACCAATTCGAATTCAAACACATTAATTTGATATTTATAATATCATATATATAAAATAAAGCAGATTTGTTATATTTAATTAGGAAATGTTTTTTAAATTATCTTATTGGATTAGTAGTATTTAAACATATAATGAGTTTTCATTTAAAGATGCTCCCAAGCGACTTTTCCGAAACGGTTTTCGCTAGCTACTTCGGAACCCTAGATCTCCTTCTGCCGGCGATCTAATCCTCCTTTCCGGCGACTACCTTCCCCCTCAGTTCCGCCTCCTCGCCTCTACCCCCATCTTGTAGTCTCCTTTGCTTACCGAAGGCTCCTCAGATCTGACGAGTTTCCAGATCTCCTCGCCTTTTCCCGATGTCTCGTCGTTACTCTCCTAGCGATCGCAGATCCACCCTGGATCCCCCTTTCCGGCCTCCTCGCCCTCCGAGAGTTAAAGTCCCGGCTTTTGACAACTCTGAGTTGTTGCGCAGACATGCCCTCACGGCCATCGGCAGACTTACCAATCCGGCGGAACAAGACGTCTGGGCAGTACTGCCTTTCCTAGCCGACCACTGGAAGTTTTCCACCCGACCTACTGGAGCAGATCTTGGGAATGGGTTATTCCAATTCCAATTCGCGACTGAGCAAGACCTTGCTAGAGCCCTAAAGTATCAACCCTACCATTTTTCGCAATGGATGATAATTTTCCAACGTTGGGAGCCGACGATTGATAAGGATTTCCCTTCCCAGATCCCTTTCTGGATCAATGTTCAAGGTGTGTCGATTCATCTTTGGTCTGAAGGAATCCTGGTTAGTATTGCGAAGAGTGTGGGAGTTCTAGAGAAGACTGAAGTTTCGTCTACCTTCTTTCGAATGAGGGTGCTAGTAAATGGGCTGAAGCCCCTCGTGTTGAAGACGATTGTGGAGTTTGAAGATGGGAGTGAAGTGGAAGCCTCCCTAGTTTACGAGAAGCTGAGAAATTATTGCAAATCCTGCTACAAGCTGGATCATTCCCATCTGTCCTGCCCCCTCCTTGGTAGAAAAGAGAGTAGAAGACTAGAAGAACCTATCAATCCAATCTCGTGGGAGGAGATTAGAGGCAAAAGCTCCAACTCGTCCTCTGCCTCAAGAATCTTCAGGATATCTGAGGATAGTTCCTCTCAGAGAAGAGATGTGCCTGCCTCCAACCACCGCACCCGTAATAGGCAAAGACACCAAACGGACTGCTCTAGACGATTCCGGGAATCTGGTGGGGATGTAAGAAGAAGAGATGGTCATGAACCTCAGAGGGAAAGGATTCGACCAGTGCTCTCCCCCAGACATTCTATTTCTTCTTCTGAGAATGATATGCGTTCTTCTCTGTCCAGAAGGCAGAGATCTTCGGATCCTGCCCCAGTTAATCGACGATCACATTCCTTCCAAGAGGACTCCCACCCAGGCCCTTCTGTCTATCGACCCCTTATTGATAAGGGTAAAGGTGTTCAAAGAAAATACTCTCCTGTTCTAGAGGATAACGCAAGTCGAAGCCAGGAAGTGCAAGGCTCTGGCCTAGCTTCAAGTCACAGAGACAAAGACAGGCCCCCGCCAGGAAAGGATGCACTGAATGCTGCTATGGATGAGCTCCGAGGGGTCATGACCCAGTATGTTAGCTGCCCGGATCCTACAGAGAGTGCGGCCAGACGCGAAAGAGTTTGACAGGCAGAGGCTCTAGGAGAGCTTGAAGCAACTGCTGAGCAAATGGTTAGAGCAGCTCAACCAGCTCCTTCTTCTACCTCAGTCCAAATCCCTGAGGAGGTGACTTCATCCAGCGTGGAGAGAGTTCCGGTATCTCAACGTCTAGGTCCAGTCAATCAGCCTAAACCCAAGAGGAAAGTCAGGTCCAAGCAGTCTCCTAAAAGGAAGGTAGGAAGACCTCCAGGCAAGCGTGCTAGTCCAAAGCCCCTGGCAGGAGTGAAGTCAAAGAAGCTGAAACTTCTCAACCAGCAAACCATCCCGTTCCCCAGAAGAAGACTAATCTTGGATCAGGATCATGTTTCAGAGGATCCCATGAGTCCACATCGGGATGAAGCACAAATGGGTGGTCCTTCGATACAGAATCATGTGGATTTTCACTCCCCAAGAAGCCGGCTCACGTAACCATGAGCTGGAACTGTCAAGGGATTGGGAACCCCAAGACAGTTCGCAGAGTGAGAGAGATACTCAAGAAACTCTCTCCTGATGTTATATTTCTAATGGAGACGATGAATCAAGATGAAGTGGTTTTGAAGAAGCTAGATTTCTTGAAGAGATATAATCACTTCCTAGTTTCCCCTTCTGGACAAGGGAAGGGAGGTTTGGCCCTGTTCTGGAAGCACGACGTGGAGATGGCAATTGTTTCCTCCTGCGATAACTTCATTGATGCCAGAGTTTCATTCAAAAGAATCTCCTTTCTGGCAACCTATGTTTATGGGGAACCAGAACAGTCAAAGAAAGGAGCTACCTGGGAAAAGCTGAAGTGTCTTGCTGATAACCGAGAGGAGCCATGGTTTCTCACAGGGGACTTCAACGAGATACTGGATAATTCTGAGAAATCAGAAGGGCCACCAAGAGCTGAGGGATCTTTCGTCGAGTTCAGGTCATTCATGTCTGAATGTGGACTCTTCGACCTTAAGCACTTAGGTAACTCCCTCTCTTGGCGTGGAGTCAGGCATACTCATCTGGTTAGAGCCCGGTTGGACAGAGCCATGTCAAATGGTGCCTGCCTAGAGCTCTTCTCAAGAGGAAGGTGTGATTATAGAAAGTTTGAAGGCTCTAATCACAGACCTATCATTACTTTCCTAAGGCAAGATAAGCAACGCAAGAAGGGGCTTTTTCGATATGATAGAAGACTGAAGGAGAATGAGGAGATCAAAGACCTCATAGCTGCAGCTTGGAATGAAGATTTGTCTGATTCGGTGGAGAAGAAACTTAGTCGATGCAGGAGGGCTATCATCTCCTGGACAAAGGAGACTCAGAGAAACAGCCAGAAGATCATAGAGGCGCTCAAAGTAAAGCTGGAACAGGCCATGGTAATCCCTGTTAATGATGTCTGCCTCCTAGTCCAGATTAACTCAGAGCTCAGTGCAGCTTACCTAGCTGAGGAGGCCTTCTGGAAGCAAAGAAGCAGACAAAACTGGCTCAGTTTGGGAGACCAGAATTCAGGGTACTTCCACGCGGTTACAAAAGGGAGAAGTTGTCTCAATAATCTATCAGTTCGGGAAACAGACCTAGGAGAGAAGGTTTTTGAAGATAGCCAGTTTGCAGAAGTGATCTCTACCTGCTATCAAGCTCTCTTCACCTCCCAGCTCTCCAATCCAGAAGAGATTTCAAGGATTGTTCAAGAATCGGTTCACCCCAAGGTGATAGAGGAGGAGAATGACTTCCTTATATCCATTCCTTCAGCTATGGAAATTAAGGAAGCACTGTTTAACGTCCATCCTGATAAAGCCCCAGGGTATGATGGTTTCTCTGCCAGTTTCTTCCAAACTAATTGGACTATAGTGGGTGAGTCCATTGTGCAGGAGATTCAGGGATACTTTCTATTTGGACAAGTTCCAGCTTCCATCAAAAGGACTTTCATCCGGTTAATCCCAAAGATTCAAGGACAGAAGAAAGTAATGGACTATAGGCCGATTGCTTTCTATATTGTGATCTAGAAGGTCTTCTCCAAAGTTATTACTAAGCGGCTCAAAAAAGTTCTCTCTCCCCTAATCTCTGAGAACCAATCGGCGTTTGTAGCAGGCAGGACGATCTCTGATAACGTCCTAATTACTCACGAGACCCTTCACTTCCTAAAGACCTCTGGAGCTATGAAGAACTTCTCTATGGTGGTGAAAACCGATATGTCTAAAGCATATGACAGATTGGAATGGCCTTTCATTCAAGTTGTGTTGATTCGCAAAGGTTTTCATCCTATTATTATTTCTTGGATTATGCAGTGTGTGTCCACAGTGTCTTATTCCTTCCTGGTGAATGGAGTTCCCATGGGAGAGGTTATTCCTTCAAGGGGTATCAGACAAGGGGACCCTTTGTCTCCTTATCTGTTTATTCTCTATGGAGATGTTCTTCCAGGCCTTTGTGAGAAAAGTTAGAGAGATGGCCAACTTATTGGAATCAGGGTAGCTAGAGGATGCCCGCGAATAAATCACCTCTTGTTCGCTGATTATACCATGTTCTTTTGTAAGGCAAAAGCAAAGGGTTGCAGAGCTCTCCAGCAGATTTTGGCTATGAAACCGCCTCAGGGCAGTTAATCAACAAGCTGAAATCATCCATCTTCTACTCTAGGAGAACCACAGAGGCTGTGAAAACCAAGGTGAAAGATTGGTTGCAGATAGAAAAAGAAGGTGGTATGGGCAAATACCTTGGCCTGCGTGAACATTTTGGTAGACGCAAGAAGGATCTATTTACTTCCATAGTAGACAAGATCAAGCAGAAAGCTATCTCTTGGAGCTCTCGATTCCTTTCAGGAGCAGGAAAACAAGTTATGCTTCAAAGTGTCCTTACAGCTATCCCTGTGTATGCTATGTCTTGCTTCCTTCTTCCCCTATCACTCTGTGATAGAATCCAGTCTACCTTGACAAGGTTCTGGTGGGATAAGACAGATCAGCAGAGGAAGATGTGCTGGGTTGGGTGGGATCGCCTAGCCGTTCCTAAAGTTAGAGGAGGTCTGGGATTCAAAAACTTCAAAGCCTATAATGTTGCTCTCCTTGCAAAGCAGAGCTGGCGAGTCCTTCCACACCCTTCTTGCCTTTTAGCTCGAGTCCTCTTAGGCAAATATTGCCAGAATGAGTCCTTCCTGAAGGCCCTGAGTCCCACTTTTGCCTCCCATGGTTGGCGCGACCTCTTAGCAGGGAGAGATCTTCTGAGAAAGCAACTTGGTTGGACTATTGGTAACGATAAATCTGTGCTAGTGTGGCAAGATGCCTGGCTTGCCCATGATAAACGAATTCAACCGGTTGGACCTGCCCCTCTTCTATCCAAGGATTGGAAGGTTAAGGATCTGTTTCTCCCTAATTCTGTAGATTGGGATGAAGGAAAGATAGAAGCTGCTATCCCATTTGTGAAGGATCTGGTCCTGGCAATTAGGCCCAGTAGAGCTGGGGGTGCTGATAAACGAATCTGGCTGGGAGCCAAGGATGGTTTATATACCACAAAGACAGGTTATAAAGCTACTCTTTGTGATGTTGATTCTGATTCCTCTCGGGATCCGGTTCTTTCTTTCAACTGGTTTGATGAAGTGTGGAATGTTCAATGCTCCCCTAAAATCAGACTTTTCCTCTGGAAGGCTGTGAGTGGTGCCTTGCCTGTAGGCTCGCAGCTTGCAATTAGAATCCCCTCCTTTGATCCTGTTTGCTGCAGATGTGGAGAGTTGGAAACCTCTAGCCATGCTCTCTTCAACTGCATGTTTGTCCAGAGAGTGTGGAGGCTTGCACCTCTGGAGGGTATTGATTTATTCCTTGTGTTTACAGATGTTAAACTTGGCCTCTCTTGGCTAAAGAAGAAGAAGACGCTCCCTTCTGTGGGTTTGGGGTACTGTGCTTTATACCCTTGGATTTGCTGGACTCTCTGGATCACGAGGAATCAAAAAGTATTCTCAAACATACTTTTCAGTGAACTCGAAACCATTAACAAAGCAATCCAAGATGCCAAGGAATGGCAATTTGCACAGGAACCAAACTCTCGTTTTCAGGTTAGGAGCTCCATGGGTCTCAGAGCTGAAGTTTTCTCTCTGAATTCGACGGTAATCCACACAGATGCAGCGTGGAGTGTTCTGACATGCTCTGCAGGTCTAGGATGGACCCTCAAATCTCCAGGAATCCCTCTTAAAAAGAACTCTGCTCTATCTGAGCATGTTCCTTCCCCGCTTGTTGCGGAAGCTTTGGTCGTTCACTCGGCTCTTTGGTCTGCTCACAATTTGGGTCTTCACGATGTTATCTTGAAATCAGACTGCCAGGTCCTTACTATGGCTATTATCTCTCAGTTCCCTTTGTCCGAAATCCATGGGATCCTTCAGGACATCACTTCAAGTTCAAGCTCCTTTTCTAGCTTTTCTTGTTGTCATATCCCAAGAACCGCCAATGTGATTGCAGATTCGCTAGCTAAAAACAGCTCTATCTTTGTATTCTCAAAACTATTGATTAATGCAAAAGTGGATAGACAAAAAAAATATATATATATAAAGAATATTATAAATTCTTATAATATAGGTGTATAATTTGTTTTCAATTTGAAACACACGTAATTATGAATGATATTGAATAAGTGAATAAATTAATTGGAAATAAATAAAGATTTTTTCCTTAAAATCTTGCTGTAGGATTTGATTTTTACTGGAAAAAAATCAATAACTTCTATTAATTGTAATGGATGGTTAAGATTAAAAATTATGACCTGTTATTTTAAAACCTTCGTCAAAAGAATCCGCATCTTCTTAAACGACTTTTTTATGACAGAAATTTTTAATCCAATGGTAAACTTGTTATTTTTTTTAACTTTCTGCCCACCTCACTAAACATACGTCTCAAATAATAGTATTGATTTAGGAAGTATAATAACATATTTGATATATAATAATAGTTATGAAATTATATTTGAATACTAAATCAATCATATTAAATACACTTAAATTGATCAAATTAAATAAGATACGAAAATAGTTTTATAAATTATTTTCAAATCGGAAATTAATTGATGCTATCAAAATTGATATTTAAATAAATAGTTGTCATCAAAATTTAAATTCAATTAATTTAATTAACTGAAATTAGTATCAAGCCAAAAATATAAATAACTTTTATTTTAAATGTTTAAACATATTTTTATATTATTATTGTAACAATATTGAAAATTTCAAAATAAAATAAATTAAAATATGAAAAACTGACAATGCATCTGGTTGGGTGAACTGCGGCTGTGGACAATAGTCTACCTGCAAATCTAAATTACAGTCAAAAATATTTACACAATCACAATACATTAGTGAAAGAGAATTTATCAATCAGATTTAAGAAAAAATATTGCATACCTTATAATTTTGTTGTTCATTGTAAGATAGTAGTCAAATTATAAATCATCATCGGGTTTCTGCAAATTAACAGGAAAAAGACCATAATCCCTATCAAAAAATTCAATCAAAATTACTCATCTTATAAATATAGAGAGGTAAAAAAAGCTTAACATATTACTTTGGATAAAAGATAAATAATTAGAAAGCAAGACATACTTTAACATAATCATGTGTGCTTCTACATTTTAATCTCACACGCTATGTGAGAAAAATATGAAAAAAATTTTAGGAAAAAACAGAGAGAGTGAGAGAAGATATCTCGATATATTGCTTTCTCCATGGTCTCGTCGATCCACAACCTCAGTTTTCTCCATGGTCTCGTTCTCTTTTGCTAGAATAAAAATAAAAATAGGAATTGCTGAGTGAGTTCTTGAAATGAAACGTACAATATTTATAAGATATAAATTTTATGCATAAAACATTAAATCGTAGAATTCAATTTTAATGATTATGATGAATCCCATAATTATAGGAGAATATTTAGCTATTAACATAATTAGTTATTTAATTATGAAAATTGTTAAGAAACTTTATGTTAATTCAAAAATGAATATCCAACTAAATATTTATTTACCTATAATTATGGAGAAGTGATATATTCGAATTCAAGAAAGGAATATACGCATTGAATATTTTAAATTAATATGATTCAGTTGCTGAAAAATGAATTCAATTAATTTAATTAACAGAAATTGATATAAACCAAAAATGTAATTAATTTATTTTAAAATGTTTAAACATATTTTTTATATTTTAATTATCAAACATAAAAAATAGTTTAGTTAAAAGTATTTTTCCAGTTATTTAAATAAAGTTAGAATATTTAAGCTCATTTCGAATTCAAACATATTAATTCGATATTTATAATGTTATATATATAAATAAAGCAGATTTGTTATATTTAATTAGGAAATGTTTTAAAAATTATCTTCTTAGATTATTAATCTTTTAGAATATAATTAATATTGTAAATCCCAATGATATGGGAGTATAATTAGTTTTCCAATTGAAAACCCACATAATTATGATATTGAATAAGGAAATAAATTAATTGAGAAAAAAATAAAGATTTTCTCCCTAAAATCATGCTGCAGAATTTGATTTTTACTGGAAAAAATCAACGGCTAATAGTAATTGTAATGGACGGCTAAGATTGAAAGTTATGACCCGTTATTTTTAAATCCGGGTCAAAAGGATCTGCGCGTTTCTAAACTGGTTTTTTTCATGACATAAAAATTTTAATTCAATGGCAAACTTGTTATTTCTGCGAACTTCATGCCCACCTCATTAAGTATACGTCTCAAATAATAGAGTAGATTAAAGTAGATAAAATTTAAAAATCTAAATGATTACTAGAGAGTTTTGTATAATTTCTATGATTAGCTTTTCTATAATCTTATGAAACTGTCTAAATTATAAACTTTGATAGTATCTCCAACTTTTATCATAACATATCTAAACAATATTGCATAATATTCTCTCATCTTCTATAAAAACTATCTCCACCAAAGTGCTATTTATTATTTTAAGCTTTTGTCAATACGTAACTTTTCAAATTTCTCTAATTCATCTTTTAATTTGTGTGTCCATATTTTATTATCTTCTTTGTATTTGAGTGTTTTGGTTTTGTATTTTTTTTATTAATTGAATCACTATCTATACATTTATGTTTAGTTCATGAAGGATTCCCAAAAGAGTAAGGAAAAGGGTCCATACAATCTATGGAGACCAGAAAAGACACAAGTGCTATTAGAGCTACTTGTTGATACAGTTCATAGAAACTAGCGTGATAGCGGTAACTTTAGCAAGCTAACGACAGAGCAAAAGATTCCTACCAGTTCTCAATGAAAGACTTGGATGCCAAAAAATCACACTTAGTATCTAAGTAGATGGAAGTACTTGAGAAGCCTATACCAAAATTATTTCGACCTTCAACGCTTCGATTCTGAATTTGGATGGGATCCTGACATGAAAATGTTCACCACTCCGGATGAAATGTGGGATGAGTACTTAAAGGTATGTTTTTTATTATTATATATGTTTTAAGCGTATAACATTATTTTTCAAACATATCTTATGAGTAATATATATATATATATATATATTTATATATATATATTCTACAAAAATATCCTAAACATAAACATCTACAACATGAGTCAAATGAACAGTTTGAGGATCTTCAACTCATATTTGGATGTGGCTTAGCTACTGGTGGTTCCGCAATTGGAATGGGTGAAACCACTGATGCTCGAAGAGTGGGAGATAACAAAATTGATGATGAAGTTTTTGAACTATTATCACAAGAGCTAGTTGCATCACCACAATGTGATATACCACTCTTTCCATGCACAAATCCAAAAGGACGGGTAGAAAAACTTCATCCAAGGAAGAGGTTTAGAACCTCATCTACTAGCAATATAGGTAAGCTGAAAAATGACGAAGAGGAGGATCCTATGATCGTGGTTAGTAATAGGATCGTTAAAGTCATACAATAAAGAGAAGAAAGACTAAAGAGAGAAGTTGAATAAAAAAAAGCTAAAAAAAAAGAAAAAAATAATCTCTGAAAAGCGATGAAGGAAATTCCTAATTTATAGAATCATATTCGCTACGAAGCAGTTACCTTGATTCATTCACTTGGAATGAAAAATGTCCTCATAGACATGTCAGTAGAAGAACGTTTTGGTTTGATTAAGAATCTGCTCTACATGATTATTACTTTTGAGTTTTCTTTTATATTTATTTATCAATTGTTTCTTGTGTGGCAAGACAATGTTTTCTATTTGGTTAATGAATCTGGTTTCATACAAGTTCTACTGAAATAGATTCTTATGCATAGTGGACTAAAACGTAATTTTACTTAGATATTTTCTAATTATTACGTTTCGTAAATATGATTTATCATATGACTTTCTTTTTCTTCATTTTAGTGCGTTCTAATAACTTCGTAACATTGACATACAATTTTTTTTCACGTAATGGTCATTCGAGACGTTAAAAATACCAAAAAAAAAAAACACGAGACTCTATATGGTTATATGCAAGGGATGAGATTTAAAATATTGATTTAAATTACTAATATATTAGGATGTGGTTGGTGTACTAGATGACAAAAGAATACATAGAATAAAGAATTATTTGTTACAATTAAACTAGCCAAGTTTCGAAAGACATAAATAACATAACTACATACCTTATATCACTATATCATATATTGTTATTGTATGTATTCATGATAGTAAAAAAATAAGATAATAAGTATATAAATATTCATATTACAGTAAAAAAACTAATATTTCAACCTTTAGAACCTCATCTACTAGCAATGTAGGTAAGCTGAAAAATGACGAAGAGGAGGATCCTATGATCGTGGTTAGTAATAGGATCGTTAAAGTCATATAATAAAGAGAAGATAGATTAAAGAGAGAAGTTGAGAAAAAAAAGTTAAAAAGAAAGAAAAAAAAATGTCTGGAAAGCGATGAATGAAATTCTAATTTCTAGAATCATATTCGCTACAAAGCAGTTACCTCGATTCATTCACTTGGAATGAAAAATGTTCTCATAGACATGTCAGTAGAAGAACGTTTTGGTTTGATTAAGAATCTGCTCTACATGATTATTACTTTTGAGTTTTCTTTTATATTTATTTATCAATTGTT
>Ga0041059_1003344_pt1 | contig 11056 bp, 13 predicted proteins | sample AraColnosormetaG_FD_56232 | JGI IMG/M metagenome (GOLD analysis project Ga0041059, IMG submission 56232) | Arabidopsis roots microbial communities from North Carolina, USA - Col MF nosort | ecosystem: Host-associated > Plants > Roots > Unclassified | place: USA: North Carolina | collected... | reverse complement strand
AAAAAAAAAAAACGTCTAAAAAAAAAAAGAATGACAAAAAGAAAGAAACGGGAAAGGAGAATGTACGAACCGGAAATGTCGAGTTGTTATTCATATAAATAAGCATCATAGGAACTCATTGATTTGATTAGGATAATATGTGTTGGTTGGTTTGATCCGAACTTAAGGAAAGCTATGTACCACCTAATTGGTCTGTGTCTCACAGTGATTTCGCATAATGACATGCATCCGCCCATAACGTGTTTGATACCCCTTTTGTGAGAGTACACGCCTCTCCTAATGAATGTTAAAAGGTTAAGTCCTTTGATTCTGAAAGTTCTTTTAGATCTCGGGATTTAATTTTGTTGCTACGGTTATAGAAAAGTACAGTCTAGTACGGGTTGATGAATTTTGTGATGGTGGTTTGCAGGCAATTGATAAGAGCATTATTCCGAAGAAAATGGGAGTTCTCATGTTTTCAAACCTCTTCTCTTGATAAGGATATCTGCTTTCCTTAAGGACAAGTAAAGATCTAAGTCGGGGGGAGTTGATGTATAGCGTTTTTGACGGTTTCGAGTCCTGATTTAGTCCGTGTTTTGAGTCGTTTGTCGTGTCGTAGTCCGTCTTTTGCGTCTTTTCTGTTGTGTCTTGAGTCATTTGTAGGTTTTAGGTGTTTAAGCGGGACACAGATGTTTTCGGGACTTATCGGGCTCATTTGGACCAGAAACGATAGCAGGAATCGAGAAACCGGGGTTAGCAACACTGGATCGATCGATCCCAGGTGGAGATCGATCGACCCAACACTCATCCGTCGAAGAAAATCGTCCGCCAGCTCAAGATTGATCGATCAGTAATGTTTCCACACACTCAATATCTTCTTTAGACACCTCTTCTTCGAACGTCATTGTTTATGAACTCTCTCTTCTGTTTTTTTTTTCTCTAGTAGAATAAGTTAAACTATGTGTATATATATATAGAGAAGTTACTCCTCGTCCTTAATCTATTAGGATTTAGTGTACGAAGTTGTTTTCATTTTATTTGTAACTAGTGTATATTCTTGATGATTAGGATTTGAGATCCGACATAATTTAGTTAGTTGTAATAGAGAAAGCATTATTACGAACAAATTTCCTTTTTTCTTTTTAGAATCTGCAATTTTGAAATTAGCTTTCAATTTTTTTACATATATTTTTTTGTTATTTTTATGACTAGATAGTTATAACCAAAATCAAACATAACTAGAAAAAATCTAACTAAATCGAACAAAAATTTCAAAATACACGAGTATATCCTTAAATTTTGTACCAAACTATATTATACCAATTGAATATCTAAAATATCCAAAAATCGAATGGATATCCGAATCTGAAACACTCGAAATAATAACAATGAATCCAAAATTATAATAATTTACCCACCAATATTAGTTATGTTTACACTCGAAATAATAAACATACTTTAAAGAACCAAGTAGTGTCCGGGATCCTCGATAGGGCTGTACTACAGCTCAATATAAGCTCGGCCAGCTCGAGGGGAAGCTTGGCCAGCTCAAGGTTTGCTCGGCCAGCTCGAGGGGAAGTTCGGCCAGCTCAAGGTTAGCTCGGCCAGCTTGAGGGGAAGCTCAGCCAGCTCGAGGGAGTGTCAGTTAGCTCTGCCAGCTCGACCAAGCTAGGAAAGGAGTGAGGCGATTGGGCCGACGGTTGGCCAGGCGGTTGGACGGTTGTGCGGTTGGACGGTTGGGCGGTTGGGCGGTTTTGCGGTCGAACTGTTTCCCCTCTTCTTCGCCAAAAGTCGCCCAAGAACGGTTATGGGCCAAAAGGTGCCTTTTCGGGTGAGAACGGTTACCGCCGAATCCTTATAAATAGAAGGGTCTTGGATGCGATTTGGGACACAGAAAAACACGGGGAAACTCACCAAAACTCTCTAGGGCGTCTTGAAGAGAAAACTACTTAAAAGAGATCGCCTGTTTTTAGAGGCAACTCGTTGGTCTGAGAGATTAGCGAGGGAAAGGTGAGGATTCCATGGTCAACCATTGGAATATTAATTCTGATAGGGCGATCGGTTAATAGGTCGATATAGACTTGTTTGGGCGGGTTATAATCTGTTTTGCATTATCGGGCATAAGCATGTTCATACTCGGCATGATTCGGCCGTTTAAACGGATGGGCTATAGGGAATGCAGCTCGGCAAGGAATCGGAGGATCGTGATAGATCCGACGATTCTAGCCGAACTGATGCGCTTACTTCCTTTCTCCCAATCTGTTTTCCGAATGAGTCATCACCGAAACTTAGCAAGAATGCATGGTTTGATTGTATGCGCTAAGTGAACCAATGTTGTGTGCCTTGTTGGCTTTTTAGGGAAAGAAGGAGATCGTGGAAAGGAATTGGCTTAGGCGCGAGACTCCAGGCCGGGAAGATAAGTGGTGATGGAATTCGGGTAGCTAGGATCGATTATATGACTTGTAATAGCTTATAGGCAAAACTCATAAGTTGTATCGATTCTTGTTTATTCTACTCTTTTGTGCATATGACTCTAGTAATGAATCTCAGAATATGATAGAAACGACATGTGTTAAGGAATGGACCCTAAAATTGGATTTAGCATCGGATCACTAAGTGATCCGTTCGTGGGAAACCTCGCCGGATTGGAATCTGGGAAAGGTACCCTACAAGTTGGTATCAGAGCGATTACGGTTCTAGGATCTTTAGTATGGGGTGGGATAAGACTCGCGGTAGATGTTTTCTTATACCGTAACGATTACTTTTAAGTTTATGTTGCTAACTTTTGAGTTTTCGCATATGGGTAAGAGGGAAAACTCTGGGAGGAGTAAGAAAGACAAGGGTGTTGTAGAAGAGAAATTGGTTTCCAATGAGACGCAAGTCATTGAGGAAACAAGGGTCGAGACAACAAAGGACGGAACTAATCTGGCCGGAACTGTGGCTGGGGAAGACTCCCCGGTTCTTCAAGATCTGGAGAATAGCGATGCATCAGATGGGAAGGAGAATCCGGATGCAACACCATCGGCCCAAGAGCAGTAAGACATGATGAAAGCGATTATGGCACAATTGGCCACATTGACTAAATCCCTTGTGCCGGATCCTGTGGCACAAGCGATTGAGAATCCGAGGGATGATGATTCGGGAGTTGTGGAAGTCATTCCACCATCTCACTCTTCGAGGAAGAGGGGAGACTATTTGAACTTACTCGAGCATGTCTCAAAGTTGGATACAAGGCATTTCACGGTCAGTTCTGATCTGATTGTCGCCGATGAATGGAGGAGTCGACTCAACAGGAACTTTATCTCCACTCCTTGTCGGAGGATTACCGAAAAGACATTGCGATCCACTTCCTGGAAGGAGATGCGCATAATTGGTGGCTAACCGTGGAAAAACAAAAAGGTGATCAAATCCGAACTTTTGCGGACTTTGAGGAGGAATTCAACAAGAAGTTCTTTCCACCAGAAGCATGGGACAGACTTGATGCCTACTTGGACTTTGTATAAGGTAATCGGACGGTGCGTGAATATGACAAAGAGTTCAATTGTCTTAGAAGGTTTGTGGGAAGAGAACTCGAGGATGAGCAATCCCAAGTGCGCCGTTTCATTTGAGGGTTAAGGGTGGAAATCCGGAACAATTGTTTGATTCGCACCTTTAATTCGGTATCCGAGTAAGTGGGAAGGGCGGCCATGATTGAAATCTGGATCGAGGAGGAGAAACTCATGAATCAGGAAAAGATTCTGAATTGCTCAAACCAATCAAACAAGTCCACGAACAAGAAAAGAAAGTGGGACAAGGTGGATAACACCAAGTCCGATTCTAAGCGCGAGGAATGTCCGACTTGTAGAAAGAATCATAGCGGAACTTGCTGGAAGGCCATAGGTGCATGTGGTCGGTGTGGAAGCAAGGACCATGCGATTCAAAGTTGCCCAAGGATGGATCACGGGCAATCAAAGGTTCTGGCAATGAACCAAGGACTTGTTATCATTGTGGGCAAGCATGGCACTTTAAGAGAGAGTGTCCAAAGTTGGATGCCGAGAAACAACCTGGGCAAGGTGGGAATCGCGGAGGTAATGGACTACCGCTCCCTCCAAAGAGGCAGGCCGTAGCACCACGTGTGTATGAACTATCGGAAGAAGCTAGAAACGCTGGGAACTTCAGGGGGGGGCACTGGTAAGCGTAGTCAACTTATAAATTCTTTCGTGCATTGGATTGCATCATGCATAATGGGGATAGGGTACTCAACATTCTAAGGGAATGTGTAGGGACCTTGAGAGTAGGTGACGTAGAAAAGCATACTCTATTTGATTCTGGGGCTACACATTGTTTTGTGAGTCCGGAAATGGTTGAAACATGTGGGTTCGAAAAAGAACCAAACACCGAATATGGAATGGTTAGAGCAGCCAGCGGACAAGCAATGTATCCGTCTAGACTGGTTCGAGGCATCTCAGTTGTAGTGAACAGTGTCAATATGCCCGCGGACCTAATCATCGTCCCATTGAAGAAATGCGATGTTATTTTTGGGATGGACTGGTTGGAAAAGTACAAAGCTCACATTGATTGTCACTGAGGACGAATACAATTCGAGAAGGAAGAGGGTATGTTGAAATTCCGGGAATAAGAACAACCTCGGGAAGTTTAGTAATCTCGGCAATCCAGGCTGAAAGGATGCTTGAGAAAGGGTGTGAGGCATATTTAGCCACGATCACAACCAAGGAAGTGGGGGCGAATGCGGAGTTGAAAGATATTTTGATCGCTAACGAGTTTGCGGATGTGTTTGAGGCCGTAAGTGGTATTCCACCAGACCGATCCGACCCATTCACTATAGAACTCGAACCCGGAACGATTTCTATCTCTAAAGCTCTGTACCGGATGGCGCTTGTAGAAATGGCGGAGCTAAAGAAACAATTAGAGGAGTTGTTGGATAAAGGATTCATTAGGCCGAGTAGTTTACCATGGGTTGCACCGGTCTTGTTCGTAAAGAAGAAAGATGGTAGTTTTAGACTATGCATAGATTATCGGGGATTGAATACAGTTACTTTGAAAAACAAGTATCCTCTACCCCGGATATATGAGTTATTGGATCAATTAAAAGGGGCGAAATGGTTTTCTAAAATCGACTTAGCCTCGGGATACCATCAAATCCCAATAGATCCGAGGGATGTTCGAAAAACGGCCTTCTCGACACGTTATGGCCACTATGAGTTTGTGGTGATGCCGTTCGGGCTGACGAATGCACGAACAGCCTTCATGAAGATGATGAATGGTGTTTTCCGAGAATTCCTAGAGGAGTTTGTGATCATCTTTATTGATGACATACTCGTTTATTCGAAGGATGAAGGAACCCATCAAAATCATATAAGGGCGGTTTTGGAGAGACTAAGAGGACATAAGCTGTTTACAAAACTAAGCAAATGTTCCTTTTGGCAAAGGCGAGTTAGGTTTCTCGGGCACATTGTGTCGGATAAGGGAGTCTCCGTGGATCCTGAGAAAATTAAGTCTATAAAGGACTAGCCTTGGCCAAAGAGTGCGACCGAGATTAGGAGTTTTCTGGGTTTGGCCGGGTACTATCAGAGATGTGTGAAAGGATTTGCGAGCATGGCTCAACCCATGACTAGACTTACCAGCAAGGACACTAAGTTCCAATGGTCGGATGAGTGCAAAAAGAGCTTCGCCGACTTGAAGTTGATGTTAACAAGTGCTCCGGTGCTAACCTTGCCGGAAGCGGATGAGCCATACATGGTGTACACAGACGCATCAATAACGGGATTAAGATGTGTCCTTATGCAAAAATGTAGTGTGATTGCTTATACCTCACGGCAATTGCGGAAGCACGAGGGCAATTATCCTACGCATGATTTGGAAATGGCTGCCGTAGTGTTCGCCTTGAAGATTTGACGATCTTACCTCTATGGTGCCAAGGTCCAAATCTTCACCGATCACAAGAGCTTTAAGTACATATTCACCCAGCCTGAGTTAAGTCTACGGCAGAAAAGGTAGATGGAGTTGGTGGCGGATTATGACTTGGATATCGCTTATCATCCCGGGAAGGTGAATCAAGTGGCGGACACCTTAAGTCGGAGACGATGTGAGGTAGAAGCAGAGAAGAATCATGAAGCGTTAGTAAACATGATGGGGACATTGCATTTGAATGTGTTGTCAAGAGAGTTGGGTGCGGCCGATCAAGCGGACCTACTTAGTAGAATCCGATTGGCCCAAGGGCAGGACAAGGATTTGATGAAATGGGCGGAGAATAATAAAACGGAGTATGAAACTTCAAACAATGGAACCATTGTGGTGAACGTGCGAGTGTGTGTTCCGGCCTATAAGGGGCTAAGGGAGGAAATACTTAGAGAAGCACATCAATCTAAATTCTCCATTCACCCGGGATTACAAAAGATGTATCATGATCTGAAAAGACACTATCATTGGGTGGGAATGAAGATGGATGTGGCAAGCTGGGTTGCCCGATGCTCAACATGCCAACTAGTCAAGGCGGAAAGCAAAGCTCCTAGGGGACTAGTTCAAACCTTACCAATGCCGGAATGGAAATGGGATCACGTGACGATGGACTTCGTAATGGGATTGCGAACAAGTCCATTAAAGCATGATGCGGTATGGGTAGTGGTCGATATGTTGACCAAGTCGGCACACTTTCTGGCGATCGAGAAACCGATAGAGCCGAACGTATTGCAGAAAGGTACATTAAAGAAATTGTTCGGCTACATGGGGTACCCGCGAGTATAGTCTCTGACCGGGATACTCGATTCACTTCAAATTTTTGGAGGGCTTTCCAAAAAACCTTAGGAACAAGAGTGAATATGAGCACGGCGTACCATCCTCAAACCGATGGGCAATCCAAACGAACCATTCGGACTCTAGAAGATATGCTAAGTGCATGTGTTTTAGATTGGGGTGGAAACTGGGAAAAGCATTTGACGTTGATAGAGTTCGCATACAATAACAGTTACCAAAGAAGTATTGGTATGTCGCCTTACGAGACATTGTATGGAAGGGCACGCCGGACGCCTTTATGTTGGACGCCCGTGGGCGAACGAATGCTATTCGGTCTAGGGATTGTGGACGAGATGAATGAAAAGATGAAGTTTCTTAAGGTCAAGTTAAAGAAAGCTCAGGACCGTTAGAAAAGTTATGCGGATAAACGTCGAAAAGAGTTAGAATTCGAAGTAGGAGATCTAGTGTATCTAAAGGCAGTGACTTACAAAGGAACAGACGCTTTTCCAAGAGGAAAAAGCTTAGTCCGAGATACGTGGGGCCATACAAGGTGCTCGAACGGATTGGGGCAGCGTCCTACAAGCCCGATCTACCACCAAAGTTAGTGGCGTTTCATAAGGTTTTTCACGTATCGCAACTTAAGAAGTGCCTAAGCGAATGAGATGACCCTATGGAAGATGTTCCTGCCAAATTAGAAGGAAACTTGATGATGAAAGCAAAACCTATTCGAATTGTGGATAGATTAGAGAAAGGGACTCAGAAGAAAATCGTGAAAATGGTAAGGGTTGAGTGGAATTGCGGAGATAGAGAAGAAGATACTTGGGAAACTGAAAACAAGATGAAGGCAGGTTCCCCGGAGTGGTTCAAAGAGATGGGTAAAAAGAAACTTGGGTCGGATTCGGCGACGAATCTCATTCAAGGGGGGAGACTTGTAGCGTACGCGATCTTCGATAGGATCGCCGGATGGGACTTGGTCCGAGATTGTTAATATGAAAGCATGTAAAGTGCATAATAACACTATCAAAAAGTTTGATGGTTTTGTTTTTATATAAAAAAGTAATCTGGTTTTACTTTTTCTAAAGCTCTCGAGTTCATATATGTTGATTGTTCAGTCACCCAGTGGAAACCGAACAGTCTTTAGTTAAAACAAAAAAAACAAAAAAAAACAAAAAAAAACATGTGAAGTGAACGTTGTGTTTATTACTTTATTATACTCTTTCCTCCTTGAGATTGCAGTGTAAAGGCTGAGAGATTCTGGAGCTTTGATAATGGCGAATCAACATTTCTTCAAGCCACTTTTTCCTGGCTTTCACAGCCACTTGGTAAATCTTTCTCTACTCTGTATATGTCCCTCTGAGAAGATCATTGAGAATAATGCTTTTGGTTTTGTATTTGCATGGTGCTTCAGACAATTCCTTTAGCCTTCTGATTTGAGAATATAGAAGGAAGAAATGAGCAGAAGACGGCAATGTTAAGGTCAGATGCATCCAAGAAAACCTAGAAGGTGAAAATAGATGGCCAGAGACTTACCAACGGTTGGAAAGATTTTGCTCTCGCACATGATCTTCGACTCGGCGACATCATTGTTTTCAGACAAGAGAGAGACATGACTTTCCACGTAACAATGTTGGGACCTAGTTGTTGTGACAATATGTGTCTTTAGACAATAAGAACAACCTCGGTGAGTTGTGTTCTTTCGTCTCTCTAACTTATATTAAAAAAGAGAATATGTAAGTAGAGAAAATCTGTTTAACTAATACTAGTTGGATTTAAGTCTCTTCTTTGTGAGGGCAAATGGTCTAGAAAAAATGTGTGGAGAGATGATTCTGATCGAAGAAAAAGGCAGATCATGGACTGTAGACTTGAAACGAAAGAACTCATGTCCAACTACTTACATCAAACGAGGATGGAGAAGTTTCTGTAATGCCAATGGATTTAGAGCTGGAAGTTTCTTTACTTTCAAACTGTTTCAAAGAGGTGGAACTCTAGGTTTACGTTTATTCCATAGAGAGTTAGAAGAAGAAGCTATGCCAATAGAGTGTCTTTCCACAGAACCTGACCGTAACCAAAACGAGAGAAGCTCACAGATATGGAAAGATTCTTCTTCACCATCTCAAAACCGTTTTGTGACAGTAATTAACTCTTACACCTTACAACATCAGAGTATCTAAACTGGTTAGAATATTTCAGAACTCTGAATTTGGTATGTTCTACGAAATTTAGATTACATAATTCTATATTTTACTCTATTTCTACGAAATTTAGAATATGTATTCTACAAATTACTCTATGTTCTACGATTTGTAGAATATATGTTTTACACTTTATCATATGTTCAGCAAAATTAAATTAAAATATGTTCTACTAAAATTAGAAACTACATTCTTTGAAATTTAGAATTCCATAAAAGCAGGAATCGAGTAGAGAAAAATAAGGAAACTAAATCTGCAAATTAGAAATATGTTTTTTTGATTACGTTATACGGAATTTAGAATATGTATTCTAATTTTTTTTAAAAGTAATTATAAATGCTAAAAATGGTTTTCCCTTTTAAAACCTAGGCTGGGATCGAATTTGTGTCATCTTTTCTTTCTCTTCCTTACTAAAACGAGTTTTCTCTTAGATTTCATGCTTTCTTAGTGAGTAGATGAATATGCTTTAAAAGGTAGTAAGCCATCAAGGTTGTATTTTGTGACTGGGAACCACTTGATTGATGAGGAAAAAAAAGTCCTATGATTTTTGAAAACCGAATTGTATTATATGTGCTCTTATGTTCTTATGGGCTCTTGTGAACCAAAAGAGAGACTCCAAGTGACGAGCAATGTACTTTGTTGAGCAATACATCTGTTTGGTTTATTATTATGGCTATGCAAAACAAGGTGTAAGAATGTGGTAAGTGTTGGTAACGCCTCTTCTTAGTTTTGTTAATTAATTTATGTTTTTTTTTTAAGAAAGATTCTTTAATAATAAGAAGTTTTTGGGTATGTTTCAAGAATTATGGAATGGAGGGTATAATCGAGTTCTTTAGAGCAATTCCATTAGTAGTTTCTAAATATAAGTTTCTTAACAATAAAACAATAAAAATAATATTATTTAATTGTAGGTTTTTTGAATAGTTAAGAAATGTTTTCCAAAATTTCTAATATAAGATATTTTGGAGATGATTTTTTTACTAATCAAGAAACTCATACATTTTTTTATAATAAATTTTCTCTCTCTAAAATAAGAGATTTAAGTTTAGAAACCATGGATGGGGTTGCTCTTAGTTTTATAAAACATAGTACACCAAATCCTTTTAGAAAATGTATTAGATGGACGTTTTTAAACAAAAATCTCCTTTTACCAATTTCTCTAGAAAAAACAGGAAAACACTGACGGAGATTTAAACTGGTCATTGTAACCTTAAAAGCAAAAGTTTCTACTCATATGGGCTAAGAAGAATTTTAATATAAAAGCTGCCGCTAAAATATTTGTACTTGTTTAGAGTCATGGTTGCCCCACTTGGCTTCATGGTCGATTCTGACTTTAGGTTAATATGAATGTATATATACCAAGAAAACTTTCATAGAATTCTAGGTTTCTAAACATATTTTGAAATTCAGAAACATATCAATTAATAAGATTTAGATTTAGATTATTTTTTTTTCCTTTTATAAATGCTAAAATTGATTTTCAACGTAGGTTTTAACAAGGGAAAATCAGTTTTATGATGAAATACAATTCTAATTTCTAAAATTATTTTATGAAGAAATACAATTAGATTTTTTGAGTGCGATATTTTCATATCTTGAAAAATAAGTATTTTATATGTATGTACGTCACTAAACACCCGTGAAACAAAACCCAAATGGGGATATATGCTCTATCTTCAAATGTTTTAAAACAATTAAAGCATTTGTCCCCAATTCAAAAAAATAACATTTTTTTTGGTAATGCCAATTTAAATATAACTGTTATTAAAAGAAAAAGTCTTCAAAATACAATATTTTCGAGTTTTGTTTTGCCAAAAAAATCACTATCAGTTTAATGTTCTATAAATATCACCAATAGTTTTGGTTTTCCAAAAGTACCATAACCACAAAAATAAAAAAAAATAAAAAATTCTTAAGTTAGAATTGACTATTTTAGATTTACGTTATAGTGTTTAGGAGATAAGGTTTAGTATTTAGGTTTATGGTTTAGTTTTGAAAGTTGAAAGTTTAATTTTATTTTTTGTGGTATTTTTGAAAAACCAAAACTTAAATGATATTTTTGGAACATTAAACAAATGATGGTATTTTTGAAAAAAACAAAACTTAAGTTTGATATTTTTGAGAAGAGCTTTTATTAAAATGTCAATTTTTGA
>Ga0041059_1003343_pt1 | contig 11057 bp, 9 predicted proteins | sample AraColnosormetaG_FD_56232 | JGI IMG/M metagenome (GOLD analysis project Ga0041059, IMG submission 56232) | Arabidopsis roots microbial communities from North Carolina, USA - Col MF nosort | ecosystem: Host-associated > Plants > Roots > Unclassified | place: USA: North Carolina | collected 2013-09-02 | reverse complement strand
TTTTTTTTTTTCCTTTGTACCATAACGTATTATTAAAACCATAATAGTACTCAATTTTAATTACATGGACGACGCAACGAAGTTTTGAAATTCGGGAGAAGCATAAATTAAAAAAAGGCACGAGTCCCAAACTGTAAATAAAAAGGAAATAAGGGGTAAATTAGTAAATTAAGTGTCCTTTCAGAACAACAAGTTGCTTTAGAAGAAAATCAAAGACCCGCTCCGTTCGGGTTCGGGTCAAAAAACAGCCATTGTCGTTCTTTCTTCTTCTTCTGATTCTCATTTCAAATAAGAGAGAGAGAGAGAGAAGTAAGTAAAACTTTAGCAGAGAGAAGAATAAACAAATAATTATAGCACCGTCACGTCGCCGCCGTATTTCGTTACCGGAAAAAAAAAATCATTCTTCAACATAAAAATAAAAACAGTCTCTTTCTTTCTATCTTTGTCTATCTTTGATTATTCTCTGTGTACCCATGTTCTGCAACAGTTGAGCAAGTGCATGCCCCATATCTCTCTGTTTCTCATTTCCCGATCTTTGCATTAATCATATACTTCGCCTGAGATCTCGATTAAGCCAGCTTATAGAAGAAGAAACGGCACCAGCTTCTGTCGTTTTAGTTAGCTCGAGATCTGTGTTTCTTTTTTTCTTGGCTTCTGAGCTTTTGGCGGTGGTGGGTTTTTCTGGAGAAACCCAAACGACTATCAAAGTTTTGTTTTTTACAATTTTAAGTGGGAGTTATGAGTGGGGTGGATTAAGTAAGTTACAAGTATGAAGGAGTTGAAGATTCGAAGAAGCGGTTTTGAAGTCGGCGAGACCAAGATTGCGAGCTTATTTGGCTGATGATTTATTTCAGGGAAGAAGAAATAAATCTGTTTTTTTTAGGGTTTTTAGATTTGGTTGGTGAATGGGTGGGAGGTGGAGGGAAACAGTTAAAAAAGTTATGCTTTTAGTGTCTCTTCTTCATAATTACATTTGGGCATCTTGAAATCTTTGGATCTTTGAAGAAACAAAGTTGTGTTTTTTTTTTTGTTCTTTGTTGTTTGCTTTTTAAGTTAGAATAAAAAATGAGATTATCTTCAGCTGGGTTTAATCCTCAACCTCATGAAGGTAATTCTCTCTTTTCTCTCTCTATTGCTTTGATACTTCTAGCAAATAGTGATTTTAAACTAACTTTGTGAGTTTTGGATTGAAAGTTACAGGAGAGAAAAGAGTTCTTAATTCTGAGCTCTGGCATGCTTGTGCTGGTCCTCTTGTCTCACTACCTCCTGTTGGAAGCAGAGTTGTGTATTTTCCTCAAGGTCACAGTGAACAGGTTTTTGTCTCCTTCCTTTTATGATTTGGATTCAAATCTTTCCTTTTTGGTTACAGGTTACTTGAGAATGTTTTGTGGTTTTCAGGTTGCTGCTTCGACCAACAAAGAAGTAGATGCTCATATACCAAATTATCCGAGCTTGCATCCGCAGCTTATCTGTCAGCTTCATAATGTTACAATGCATGTAAGGAACTCACTATCAGTTTTTATGACAAACTTTTCTAAGTGTCTTTTCTGTTTGTGTGTTAGTTAAGAACTTGATTCCTTACCATTTCAGGCTGATGTGGAGACTGATGAAGTCTATGCACAGATGACTTTGCAACCGTTGAATGCGGTATGAGACTTTACTATGTAATTCATAATTAATTTTGTGGAATTTGTCGGTGTTTTGAACCTTCTTTGCTTGGTTTGAATGCAGCAAGAGCAAAAAGATCCTTACCTTCCCGCGGAATTAGGTGTCCCAAGTAGACAGCCTACAAACTATTTCTGTAAAACTCTGACTGCTAGTGATACAAGCACTCACGGAGGTTTTTCTGTACCTCGCCGAGCTGCTGAGAAAGTTTTCCCTCCCTTGGTAATTCATCTTATTGTTCATATGAATTCTACTTTCAAGATTAGCTATTGCCTCCTTAACAATAAAATTTTATGTGTTCTTCAGGATTACTCGCAGCAGCCACCAGCTCAAGAGTTAATGGCGAGGGATCTGCATGATAATGAATGGAAGTTCAGGCATATTTTCCGAGGTTAGCTTTCTTCGTGAAAAATCCAAGTTCTTATTAATAGCTGAAGAACAAAGAGATTTATTTAATCTGTATTTGTTTCTGCGTTATAGGCCAACCAAAGAGACATCTCCTTACCACGGGTTGGAGCGTATTTGTGAGTGCTAAAAGGCTTGTTGCTGGTGACTCTGTTCTTTTCATCTGGTTAGAAACATCTTTCAAATTGGGGTTTTTGTTTAAGTGTTACATTCAAATCATGAAACTGACTCAAGTATTTGTAATGCTAGGAACGATAAGAATCAATTACTTCTTGGTATAAGACGAGCCAACCGACCACAAACTGTCATGCCTTCATCTGTTTTGTCAAGTGACAGTATGCATTTAGGCCTTCTTGCTGCAGCAGCTCATGCTGCCGCTACAAACAGCCGATTCACCATCTTCTATAACCCGAGGTATCGTCTTAAGTACCTTATGAATGCACTTATGTGTTGATTCTCTTCGTTTTGCATCAAACGGATTCGGTTTTTCTGCAGGGCGAGTCCATCAGAGTTTGTTATACCCCTGGCTAAGTATGTGAAAGCGGTTTATCACACTCGCGTCTCTGTTGGTATGCGGTTTAGGATGCTGTTTGAAACTGAAGAATCTAGTGTTCGTCGGTAGGTGAATTATCAGAGTTCCTATAATTTACTCTGCTTTTTGCTGCTGAATGTCCTTAAGAATCTTCGTTTGTTGTCAGGTACATGGGTACAATAACTGGCATTTGTGATCTAGATCCTACTCGTTGGGCTAATTCGCATTGGCGATCTGTCAAGGTTTAGCTCAAAACCAAACCTTTAGTAGAAAATATTCATTGGTCTTTGCATTCTCGTATACATATATCATTCATCATCTGATCAAAATGCAGGTTGGGTGGGACGAATCTACTGCAGGAGAGAGACAGCCAAGGGTTTCATTGTGGGAGATTGAGCCTTTAACAACATTCCCTATGTATCCATCTCCTTTTCCTCTCAGGCTTAAACGGCCGTGGCCTCCTGGTCTCCCATCTTTCCATGGTATTGTAAATTTCAAAACTTTAACAAATCTCTGAAAGGTTTCTATTTCTAGTCTTTTATATCTTCTAATTTTGGTTGCAGGCCTTAAAGAAGATGATATGGGTATGAGTATGAGTTCACCGCTTATGTGGGATCGAGGACTCCAATCTCTAAACTTTCAAGGTATGGGAGTAAACCCGTGGATGCAGCCGAGACTTGATACGTCGGGCTTGCTTGGTATGCAAAATGATGTGTACCAAGCAATGGCTGCAGCTGCCCTTCAAGACATGAGAGGCATTGATCCTGCAAAAGCTGCTGCTTCACTTCTTCAGTTCCAAAATTCGCCGGGGTTCTCAATGCAATCTCCGTCCTTAGTGCAGCCGCAGATGCTGCAGCAGCAACTCTCTCAGCAGCAGCAACAACTCTCTCAGCAGCAGCAGCAGCAGCAACAGCTCTCCCAACAGCAGCAGCAACAGCTCTCTCAACAGCAGCAGCAGCAGCTCTCTCAACAGCAGCAGCAACAACTCTCTCAGCAGCAGCAGCAACAGGCGTATCTTGGCGTTCCTGAAACCCACCAGCCTCAGTCTCAGGCTCAATCACAGTCAAACAATCATCTTTCTCAGCAGCAGCAGCAAGTAGTGGATAATCATAATCCGTCTGCGTCCAGTGCTGCTGTTGTTTCCGCTATGTCTCAATTTGGTTCTGCTTCTCAGCCCAACACGTCACCACTCCAGTCCATGACCTCTCTGTGTCATCAGCAAAGCTTCTCCGATACCAACGGAGGAAACAATCCTATTTCTCCACTTCACACTCTTCTCAGTAACTTCTCTCAAGACGAATCTTCTCAACTGCTCCACCTCACTAGAACAAACTCTGCAATGACTTCATCCGGTTGGCCATCAAAGCGTCCTGCAGTTGATTCATCGTTCCAGCACTCTGGAGCCGGTAATAATAACACTCAATCCGTATTGGAGCAACTGGGACAGTCCCACACAAGCAACGTTCCTCCAAACGCTGTCTCGTTGCCTCCATTTCCCGGTGGTAGAGAGTGCTCGATCGAGCAAGAAGGAAGCGCCTCAGACCCGCATAGCCATCTTCTCTTTGGAGTCAATATAGATTCATCTTCTCTTTTGATGCCGAACGGAATGTCAAACCTTAGAAGCATTGGTATTGAAGGTGGTGACTCCACGACTTTACCCTTCACATCATCTAATTTCAACAATGATTTCTCGGGTAATCTTGCAATGACAACACCTTCTAGTTGCATAGATGAATCGGGTTTTCTACAATCCTCAGAAAACCTCGGTTCCGAGAACCCACAATCTAACACCTTTGTGAAGGTAAAGTTTTATTTCTTTTCCCTACCCAAAATGTTCTTCTTGTTTGCATGCATAGCGATGATTCCGGAAATGTTTTTGTAGGTGTACAAGTCAGGGTCTTTTGGAAGATCGTTAGATATATCAAAGTTTAGCAGCTACCACGAGCTGCGAAGCGAGCTTGCTCGCATGTTTGGCCTCGAAGGCCAATTAGAAGACCCTGTGAGATCAGGCTGGCAGCTTGTATTTGTTGACCGAGAGAACGACGTTCTTCTCCTCGGCGATGACCCTTGGCCGTGAGTTTATTAACTTATCCCTCATTTCCGCATTTGGTTTTGTCCATTTCCATGTTTATTTACCTGCATTTACCATTATCGACAGGGAGTTTGTGAGCAGCGTGTGGTGCATTAAGATACTGTCACCACAAGAAGTGCAACAAATGGGAAAAAGAGGCCTTGAGCTTCTCAACTCCGCGCCATCTTCCAACAATGTCGATAAGCTCCCGAGCAACGGGAACTGTGACGACTTTGGGAACCGGTCAGACCCGAGGAATCTCGGTAACGGTATCGCATCAGTTGGGGGTTCATTCAACTACTAGAAGTAGATGGAAACCTCCCTTTTTATTCAAGTTAAGTTTCAATCTTATAAATTAGTAGTGAGATCATCTTAGTTTAATTACTAGCAAAAATCTCTCTTTATTACTTATAAAAAAGGGAGATTTGCCTTTGCCTTTGATGGAAACAAAAACTATATAATCCCTCTGTCGACTCGTAATACTGTAATTATAAGATCTTTTGGTCTTTTTCTTATATGAATATTTTTACTGAACTCTATATATGTCACTTTCCTTACTCATTTCTTCAATCAATATGATAGTGAAGGGTTATTTTGGAGTTACATTAAGACTTTGTCTGACTAAAATGGTCCACAGAGAAAGTGATTTGGGTCCCAATCTCCTTATTGGAAGTGAAAGCGTTTTGTGGTTTTGTTGTGTGAAACACCAAAATATTCCGACCCGCAATTTGGGGCTTTACCCTAAAATTAGATCTCATTTTGCGTCAGCAAAAACTTTATCTCTAGACACGTATCGATCCGTAGTTCGTAGGACATTTTTATTGGTAGGTAAATTAATATATGCCCTTATCGTTTATAGTAAGTTTTTTTTTTCACAATATCGTTTATAGTAAGTTTAGTTTTCACCAAAGAATATGAAACGAAATTTGTAGAATGAGTATGGTTTTTGTTTGCGTCTTCATGTTAAGATAATTAGAATATTATAACATGGTAAAAAAGGAAATCTAACTCCTATTAACTTGAGAAAATAAACGTCATTTCGATAATTGATCGAAATTGTTGTGAATTTGGAAAATATCTTGCAATATAACTTTTTCTTGTTCGGTTTTATCGGAATGGGATTAGGTAAGTTATGAAATGGGCATCATTTGAATAGTATAAGAAGAATTTATGATTTAGTTTGGTATTTGATATTATTTTTGTTTGGTTGTCCATTAGGATATATATATAATAGAGTGACCAATTAATTGAAGACCATGTTTTATATATGATATTTAGTCAAAGAAATAACAAATCTGATAAAGAGATATTTGTAAGTATTTGGTTTTGATGTGTGGTGTATGAATGTGACTCACATAAATCTTTAGTGGTGGGACTATATATTCTAAGTAAGAAATTGGAAATGGTTGAAAATAATGTTGGGTGCATGTGGTAGGGACATTTATAGATGACACAAGTTAGGGCACTTTCATGAGCCCTAATTAAATAGTGCATGGTGACCCATCATTCTGAAAGTTCTCACCTTCTTTCTTTTCTTTTCTTTTTACCTTTTTTTCTTCTTTTAAAAGGTATTTCTTCATCTTACAAAATCAATTATTAATTTTAGTTTCATAGGATGTAGTAGCCATTCATTACATGGTTAAGAATATATTCAAATGAAGATCTAAGATCATAGCTTTTGTCTACTACACATAGAATCGTATGTCTTTTCTTGATAGATGTCATAACTATATAATTTCAATCTTATTAGAATTTCATGACTTTAATATCTAGAATTCTTGTTTGTTTAATTTGGGATTAAGTAGCTGAAAGTGGACGAATAAAACTCTTTGAGTTCATTAATTCAAAAACATGCATGAGTGCATTACTCTATAATTAAAATTATTTTCATTGATGAATATACATTGGAAGAGGACATGATCAGTCCATTGTGATAAGATCTTATATATAGCCGTAATTTGATCTTAAAAGGAAAACGTTTCAAGCTTCAATAATTTTGTTGATCGAATGGATAACTTGTTTTAAAGTTTGCTATTGAAGACCTTACCTTTATCTAGTAGTACTATCTCTAATTCGGTCTCATTACCAAGTAGAAATAATCAAATGATATTTGCACTGTTAGTTCCATAAATCCAGTGTTCAGAATCAGAGTACCACCGTAGTAGAATGGAAATAATATCCTAAATTTCTATATCTAGATGTATAAAATTTAAAATGAATATAACCAAAACAAGCTTTTAGCGATAAGGGTTTTGAGTGGATATGTGAAATTTGTTATTGTGCGACTATCTTTCTCATTTATCTCTTTTAAAAACGACGAACAGAAAACGTCAAATGTGATATTATTGATTGTCTAAGCACTTTTTGAACAAAGTAAATATAAAGGCACTTTTTGAGTTGTAAGACCAAAGAAAAAAATAAAATTCTTTGGACCATCCTTTCGTTGTACTAACTACTCTGTTACCATTTCACTGAGTGATCCCTTTTAACATATGTAATTCTATTTTGTAAGGATGGTTTCCATGCGATGGTACAACCATGCATTGTTAACGAACGATCCAATCTAGAATATTATATGTCATAACTTCCACAAAACTACACAACCTAAGCAAAAGCATAGCTAGTAGTGTCCTAGTTCCTATCCACCAATGTTTCTAGAGGTTTGAAGCGAGTTAGGAAAGAAAATGAGTACTTTCTATAAATGTGTTTAAACGGTAATTATAATTTAGTTTCAATTACCACACAACATACTTAAATGAGAAACAATGATATTGCTTTTTTCTACAAAATTTTCACCAAACTTTCTTAATCGAGTTTTCTAAACCAATTTTCTTTCTCTATATATGAATATGATAGCCAAATCATTCAACCTCATTTATGACATAGTTGATCACAAATATTAGCTTTAGTTTTTAAAAAAAAAATCTTTTAGCAGAAGCTACTTGAGTTGGAATCAACAATTATATTCGATAAGTCTTCACAAGTTTGTATAACAATCTTCCATGCTTTTAAGAAAGTTTAGCCCTTCCACTAATCTTTTGAAGTTTCCTGGCCAATTCTTTTTGAAAAAAAATTTGATGGAGAAGAAAAATAATCGTGGGCCGTTGCAGAATAAGACTTAAACCAACAAAGGTGGAGATCATACTATAACATTTCGAATCTTTTTTCACAAATGAAAATTCTTGGATCAACAATTGTTCTTGATCGTTTTAACATTGTCCATGGACCACAGCCCACATATGCTAATGTAATCCAAAGAGGGCCTCTAGATACATAGAGCTACAATTGCTGGTCGGTTTGAAAGTAAACCACTAAATTTTTTGTTTTACTCTTTAGAGGTCAAGTGTGTACTAACGCCAAAAGTTCACTTCCAGTAATTTGGCTTTCTTGGTTTTGTTGTCAGTTCTAGTTAACGTGTTTCTAAAGGTAATTGCAAGCCCTAACTTAAGACACAATCTTTGGCATTCTCTTTTAAGTCTATGCAACATAATATGCATTCCATTTCTATATTACACAAAGGGGCTTTGAGAATCCAATCATGGTTTACTCAGAAGACCAAAAACTCAATCCAATGCCTCATGAGAACCAACCACAACATATCTTGTAACTTGATGCCGGTATTCTACCAGTTTCCCGAATATATTGGGCTTCAGCCACTGCCTTCTCAGCATCACGGGTTTTTCTAGCTTCCGCCAAAGCCCGTTTCTCTTCTGACCTTTGCTTAGCCAACGCAATTTTCTTCATTATCTTTGCTTCAGCTTCAGCTTTCATCTGCTCAACTTTAGCCTACCAACAGAAGTTTAGCAATGCTTTATCAATGACTTTGGTCTAAGTGACCAAGCAAAAGTTACAGAGAATAGAAAATTTAATCTGATACCGCCTCACATACCTCTATACGTCGCATTTCTGCTTCGAGTTTGGCTTTCTCCTGACTTTCCCAAGCTTGGATTCTGATTTCCTCACGCTTATACCTAAACAATTTTGAGTTTCAGAAAGAAAAGAACAACACATTTTAAGTCTTTTACACTATGTTTCTCCACTGGACATGCAACATATTTGGTTTAGGTCATAAGAGCAGACAGACCTCGCATTATGTTTGGATTTCTCTGCTTCTTCCCATGCAGTCGCTCGTTTTTCAAACTCAATCTTCTGTGCCTCCTCTGCATCTCCATTGTTTTTCTTGTTCTCCTCTTCTTCTTTACTTGCCCAAGCGGCGATGTTCATCTTCCCTAGCTGAACTCCAAGAGCTACAATCTCTCTTCGCGTCTTCGCTTTCTCTTCCTCCTCAGATAGTTCTCTTCTTGTGTTTTTCGACATAGAAGATTCCTCTGGTTGGCCACCTCTAGGAGTAGAAGGGAGAGATGAAGTCGGGCTACGAAGAGGAGTTGTTGCACCAACTGGTGTCACAGATCTTGAAGGTTCTTGACTCGGTATAGGTGTCATTTCGGTTCCCATATCTCTCATACATACCGAACGAATCGCAGGACCACCTTCACATATATAAACACTTATCTTGTCAAGCTCCGAAAGCTCTAATAATTAAAACAATTTCACAAAAAAACTAGTCTAATTCTTTACCTGTTGTATGATCATGTGATGAATCCGCAAGATCATTGCTTTGTGTGGATTGGTCAATCAACGAGTCTCCTCCATACTCTTGAGTTAGAATAGGATGTGGCGCCGAGGGAACAACATTAGGGAACTTCTCAAACCCATCAACTTGTGAGGATTGGCACAGATCCATCCTAGATTTGTTATGCTCGTAACCTGCATTATCAGGCACAATTCTCACAGGTATTCGGTTCCCTTGACCGTTCTTCCTCATCACCATGTTCTGTCTGCTCATTATCCACTTCTCAGCATCATTCCATTTAGATGGCATTTGTCTTGAAGGATATCCTCTTGAGCCATGATTCTGATTCGAACGCTCACCACGAGCTCGGTGAAACTCGAAGCTTGAAGAGCTAGCGTTACTGTCATAATCAAGGTTTTCATCTTCTTGAGGTCTCATTATATGAGGAGAAGCCATATTCAAGTCCCCTTTCCTAAATTGCTGCAGTCTAGGCTGATCATTTTCCCTTGGAACAACACCTTCACACCGATCTTTTGAGCCTTGATTATCGTTCTCGGTTGGATACAAAACCGGCTCATTTGGCAGCTTAGCTACTTCTATATCCGTAGTTGTAGCTGCCACTAGACGTCATATGTAACAAGAACAGAGCAAACACACAAACTTTAGCCAAGTGTTCAGGACCAAAACAGAACAAAGACACAAACTTTAGCTTAATGTTCAGGACCAAAACAGAGGAAAGACACAAACTTTAGCCAAGTGTTCAAGAACAAAACAGAGTAAAGACATAAATCGACTAAATGACTTCAATTGTAATACAAAGCAGAGAGACGAAACAAGAACAGGTCAAAGACACAAACTTTAGCCAAAAACAGAGCAAAAACAGAGGTTTTAGCAACTCCTTCAAAGCTTTAACTTATCAAACTGAGAGATGGAAGAAGAAGAGAGAAGATTAACTATTACCATCGTCGTCTGAATAAGAGTTAGAAGCTAACAAGCTGTTCTTGGAGAACTCGGAGTCATCTGGAATCTGAAGACGAGAAGGAGATGTTCTTGAAGAGTTACTGTTGGACTTGGATCCTTCTCGCTTCATGTTATTGAGTGGACCCATTAGCTTCATTCTCAGCTTCGTTGGCGAGATTATACTCTTCTGCAATATATATATAAAAACCTAAAAATATTGAGCTTTCTTGATTTTTATGAAATTCTATTAAAAAAAAGATAGACAAATCAACTTTTTCTTGTTGAATTGAGGAGAGAAAAAGGACGAAAATTTCTGAAACAGAATTGTATTATTTAAAGTTCATCTCTTCCTCCCAGAAATTCTTCAACAGAGGAAAATTAAAAGGTAGAAGTGGAACTCACTGTAACGTAAATGTACAAAGAGTGTAATAGTAAGGACAAAACAGAGAAGTACAAGAAGATTGAAAACCAGAGAAATGTTTGTACTTGAGAGAGAGATAGATAAAAATTTAATTAACCTGCACTTTCTGTATCCTCTCGTAATCCATTGCCAATGCCAAATCTTTTCTCTATCTCTTTATATTTACAGACACAAAGCTTGCTTTCTCTAATTCCTCTGTCTCTGAAAAAGAAGAAGAGAGACAAAATGGGTTTTTTCTAACTTGTTACTAACTCCTAGCTTCAACTTTTTTTCTCTAATAGGGCTTTTGGGAATTTTTAGATGATGATAATGATTGAACAAAAGACGAATTTGTTTTTGTATTTATATATTTTTTTGGGAATAGTTTTTTTGTATTTTATGTTAGAGAAGAGAACCAAAGAAAAAAAAAAAAAAAGTGAAGATGGAGGAC
>Ga0041059_1003342_pt1 | contig 11057 bp, 5 predicted proteins | sample AraColnosormetaG_FD_56232 | JGI IMG/M metagenome (GOLD analysis project Ga0041059, IMG submission 56232) | Arabidopsis roots microbial communities from North Carolina, USA - Col MF nosort | ecosystem: Host-associated > Plants > Roots > Unclassified | place: USA: North Carolina | collected 2013-09-02 | reverse complement strand
TTTTTTTTTGGTTAAAACTTAAGCATATAAGTAATGAACAAAACAAATAAAAGTCAAAGCTAAATATTAGTTGGCAAAAAAAAAATCATATATGTATTTACATATTTAACACGTATGTACTAATATAATTTTCATTGATTATTACACTTCAATATTCAATTTACCCCCCTTTACTTTAAAAAAATATATTCAATATACTTTCTCTCAAATTTTTTGTTAGTTGATTTGTTCATTTTAATTTTTTTATATATACTGAATAATAAAATTTATTTGAAGCCTCGTATTTGGTTTCACTGAAAGAAGCGATACCATTTGAGAATTATGGTGTTCACATCCGTAAATATAGATATGATTCGGATTTCTAAAAAGATAAACAAAGAACCAAAATTCAGTTTTACACACAAGAGATTATTAAAGTTATCTAAATAATCTATTAGCTGTATTAATGACTTAACGTAAGCAGTGGTATATAGGGAAAAGTTGATTTGTGGTATAAAAGTCTAAGATTGGATGAGAGAAACTCTTAAGGATCGACGTATAGGCGATGGTATAAAAATCAAAATGGAAAGCTTTTACCATGCAAAAAGAACCATAGCATTTTTGTTTTAAAGAAAGAAAAAAAAAAGAAGGAAAAGAGTCATAGATATTACCATGCAAAAATATGGAAATTGTAATATATATACGTGATTCCCATATTATAAGATTAGAGCTTTTTCCGCCAAACTAATTTATTAATTGTAATTATTGATTACAAATTTATAGATATTTCAAAAATGAAGTCACAAATGAGAAATGAATCAAATGAAACAATCTATAGAAAACAAGATATTATAAAAGTCAATTAGTCAGAGTTTATACATGCAAAAAAAAAAGAGTCATGGAGCTTTCAAATATTAAGTCACAAATAGGATATAATCGAGACTGCTAAAGATGTTACGGTAATAAATCCGAGCATATTACATGCCATTGAAAAATAATACGTTCTATGATAAAAAGTCATTTGATCGGAGCTTCGTGTTATGTGTTCTCTGTTCTTTCCATATTGATTCGCCTTTACATGCGATTTTTGTCTCAGTAGCCGCTAAATAAGGTGATTGGTTAGAATTTAGAAATATCAAGAGTTGTATTAAAAAACAAATAAACGAATGAATAAATTTTGCTCGAATGTGAACATAAAATAAGCAAAAGATATAGCATAATTCCACGTCAGCATACAACAAGCTGACCCAAACAGAAAAATAGAATTCAAACAACGGTCAATTGTGGATAACCAAACGGTGGGTGTGGAGATAACGGCGATAAAAGCGGCATGCTCAGAAACTCCGTCAAATCCCAGTCATCTATCGCCGTCAAACCTGACTCAACATTCTCGCCGCCGCTAACGTCGTAACTCTCCTCCGTCTTTAGCACTTTCTCAACCACCGTCACTTCCTCCTCCTCGCCGTCTCTCTTCCGTTTGTTGTACAGGCCACGACCATCTTCAGCGCGTGGATTCCACTTGTCAACTTCAAGCGGGAAATTCAGAATCGCCTTTGATCCTCGTAGTCTAAACGCTTCTTTGTCGTAAGCTCTAGCCGCTTCGATCGCCGTCTCAAACGTCCCGAGCCAAACACGAGTTCCACGACGAGTCGGGTCTCGAATCTCCGCCGCGAATTTCCCCCACGGCCTCATCCTCACTCCTCTGTAATGCCTCTTCTCCTCTGCTGCTACAACCGGTACGGGAAGTTCCGGTTTAGGATTTCCGGTTGCGAATTGAATCCACTTGGTTCGGTTCGGTGGTGCGATCTTCAACGGCGGTTTTCGATTGGATTGAACAGTAACGCGAGGAGGATTCGATTGGAACGTGAAGGAATCGTTCGATTCAGATGGAATTTCAGATTTCACATCGAAATCAAAAATCTCCGGTTTGGGAGTGACGAGATCGATTATTTCCGGTTTGGTTTCAAATTCAGAAAACTCGAAACCGGTTTGATCAAATGACGTGAAATCGTTCATCCATCGATTGGTGGTGGCAGTAGTAGGCAACGGAGACAATTCGTCGAGGAGATACTTCTTGATGAGGAAAAGAGCTGATACTTCGTTTGGTGTAGCCATTTTGGAGGAAACAGAGAATTGAAGAGGAAGAGGGATTTGATTTGACAGTGGAGAAGAGAGAGTGGAAAGGTGTATTTATAGGAAAGAGTCAAGTCAATGAGAGACTCTTTCAAGGCAACATCCTCAGGATTTTTTAAACTTAAAATCTAAAATTATCAAATGCGGGATGGTGTATGTACACGCGTGTTTCACCGGTTTTACACCGTTTGATTAGATTATAAACCCCTCGTCAACGGTTTGATCGTGTGGTTCATCAATGGCAGCTGGGGTAAAAAAACAAAACACAAATATTTTAATTAGGCTGCGCTCTAATATTGGGTTTCTTTGGCAGATGATTAGACAAGAATTTATCGATTCATGTTTATCAAAATATTAGTACGGTTTAGTAATAGTTATTATAAAGTACCTTTCGTGTTAATATTTGATTAATTTACTACTCGTTGTGAGAATTCTTCGCATGCATGCATTTGCAATATCAAAATTTAGCGGCCGTATCAACTCAATGTTTGGATAAACACACGTTTTTATATAAAAACTTATGATAGTTGCAAAATTTGATGGAAGAAAAACACTGGTTTTACTTCACGTACGTCGGATGTTATTTTTGTTTTTGGATTAAAAATATTTTAGTTATGAAGACTAGATTCTCTTTGTCGAATGTCGACGATGTTTTCGTATGGTCGCCAACATTTTGTGGACAAAGACCCATGGAATTCTCGTATAGCTGCCCAAAAACATTTAAAAAAAAAAAGTCCAATAATTTCAAGTTCAACCAGTAATTTGTTCATCCAATCTCTACATAATCTTTCGGGATAAAATATCCATTATTTTTGTTTTATACATCTCAGACCAGAAAGCTGTTTTTATTTCAATGATCAACACTATATATATGTTCATTTCTAGCTGTTATATAATCACTGAAAACTAAAGTGTTGTTAAAATGTTGCCGAACATAGTAAAACATTACACCGATAAATATACATTTTTATTGTGTCTACGGGTACAAGCTACAAAATTATAAGCTTATCGCTTCATTTGTAAGTGAATAGATATTACCTTACGTATAAAACATAAACTAAAACGCAAACACACAAAAATGCATGCATAATTAGACTATCAGAGGAATCGTAATATTAAAGTTATAGTCTCGAAAGATAAGGGCTGCGTAATTAGCGGAATCGTAATACTAATTAAGTTCTAGTCTCAATTATTCTACAATAATTATAACCAAAAATATATATTTTACAACAACAAACCATGTGACCACTTTTGGCTTTGGTTGCTGCTTTCGAACGTGATATATCCATTTTACGTCTTCGTACGAATGTGCTTACTTCATCATAGATATTGATTCATACTTGAAACTAATTTACAAAGCCTAACACACACATATGCAATTTTCTATCAGTATGACAATTTATACTATATATATGAAACATATTGCTCAAGGCTTATCCTAGATGTAGGTTTAAATGAATCTTCTAATATATTTTTCAAATCAACGTTTTCACTTATTTAAAACATTTGTAAATAATTTACATGTCTAGTTCAGCTCTGTGTGTCTGTCCAGTACTTATGTTCTTATTACAAATATCTTTGTTTCAAGGGAAATATCAATGGGTATTGCCCAGACGAATCCATAATTAACTTCTCAATAATTACAGAGTATTCATGTTTACTAATTCGTTCCTACAAAAAAAAATGTTTGCTATATTCGTTCATGTTAGCTATAGTTTTTCAAGTTTTTCTGGAAATCTAGGATGTCAAAAACTGAAAGAAAAAAATCTAGTACTTAAAAAATCAATTATTGATTGATTTCTTCTTATCATTAGTCTTTAATTTTTATATATATATATATAAACATGCATTATACATATTTAAACTGGGATAATGGTACCGTTACACCAGAGTTGTGTGTTAGAAAACAGCCAAATGCCAGAATCCACAACAAATGAAAACTTAGAGCCTAGAGGTCCACATGTTTCCAAAACTAGGCTTATGTTACGTATTTGAGTTTAAACTAATTTCTAGACTCTTTGTTTAACTGAGTCTAGAGAGGATGTCAGTTAGATTCTTTTTATTTAAAAAAAAGTCAGTGAAGAAGTTCGATTATGTAAATATCGTAAATGTTTTTTTTTTACAACAAGAGACATAAATTGTAAACTACCCTTAAGCCTCTAAAACGTAGTTAACGAAATTAGACGAGATTAGTATTAACCACTATACAACATGTCCTACTTTCATACTATATTTTCTTTATTAAATTTTTGTTAATATGTGAGATTTCCTGTTCTAATTTAGTTATTATTCTATAAATTTTNTAAGAACCAAAAGTTTTCATATGTTTAACGTTATTATTCTATAATTAATCATCATTTTAATTTACCTTTGTTAATTTTTTGTTNNNATNTAGTGATCGCGGTCATAGTTCAGTTAATAAAATAAGAACGAAAAGTTTGATCGTATAATATACTAGTTCATACTTAAATTGTTCTTCTCGAATTCCATTCAACAAAACTATTCAATAACTTCCTTAATAGAATATTTATTTTTTGGCAATTGGACATAAATAGTTACTCTTTCTGAACAGTATACTACAATTAAGTTGGAATATGTAATTTCTACGAAGGTACTATAATACTATTCTATAAATACTTGTGTGTAAAAGTAATCAAAATGCATGTATCCAGTCTATTTCAACCATATGATTGAACACGTGCATTTCTTACATTTATCTCACTTTTATATATATGGTGTACAGTTTCAACTTTAAAAACTGAAAATTGTCAAAAGTACGAATATTTAAAGAAAATGTTTGAATGCTTTTTTCTTTTCTTCTGGTAAGTATGTTTTTGTGTTTTGTTAAAATATAAAAATGAGAATTTTAGAATTTAAAAGGATATATAGTTAAATTGGTAAAGATCTTAGGCGAAATTTAGAGGTTGTCAGTTCGAGTGACGTTTGGAACGAAACTAACATTACATGCTTTGGTTTCGAATCTGGAGGAATTACGGATTTCGGCCCAAAACCTCATAATATTCAGGAAAAAAAAAAAAAGGATATTTTTTTTTTCTTTCTTGAAACACCATTTCTATTAAAAGTAGTTTTCTTATGCGGGGAAAATGGGATAGTTTTCTTAATCTTTCAACGTACCAACAAACTTTTAAAAGTATTCTTTGTTGCCAGAACAAAAGTATACCATCTTTGTCGAAGAACTCAATTGCAGTGGGAATGCACGTGTGGTTTTGTTTTCACGTACACAGATGTTTGTAGAAAGTTTGAAAATTCTTATGGTCAAAAGTCTCACACGACCGGATTTGGTCAATTTCAAAGCTGATGTGTCATAGACTCATTCACTCATATGCTTCCCCTCTTTCAAATGTATACCATTTTTTTTTGTTAAACTCAATAAATTATTAAGAGAAACTCAAACTATTAAGTATGTAAACTAATGTCTTATATATTCTAATTTTTTAACGTATCTTTGTTTTAACGTATCTTTTAAACTACAGATTCGGATGATTACGAAAATTAATAATTATGAATATTCAAATAAAATGGACAGTAATTCTTATATAAAAAATCCTTTTGTCAATAATCTAACCAATGATTCACTCCAAACTCATCTGACATCTCTATAGGCCCTTATTATGATTGGTATGTCCATTTTGGAAGTCGTCATGACTTATGAGCATAAAATGAATACATGAATACATGTTTTGCAGTTTTTTTTTGCTTCTTAAACAGTTGATGTCTTTAATTTGTTTCTTGTAAGTTTAAGATGTTATCTATTTATATACCTTGTTTCGAAATTTGATTGTCCCATTATGTTTCTGACGTGGAATTAAAACCCAATGAGAATGGGGTCCTCCTGTTAGATTTTCCAACAACGATAAGAATATAGAGGTTGATGTGATTTAAAACCAATAGAGGCAGCGCAATTGAGTAATCATCATCTTACCATCCTTCCTCGAAGTAGTCTTCATTGCAAGTTGGCAAAAGCGAGAGACCCACCCATTCACTTTTTAACTTTTAGTTTAGCTCGACATGAGAGAAATTATATTATGAACAACTATCTTTAGTTTAGCTCACATGACGGGGTTTTTTTTTTGAGAAAAGAAAATTTTGAATTTTTGGTTTATCATACAGGAACTATCTTTCTCCGGCGGGAATTTGGAAGTCATTATGCCCATTAAGGAGTCATAATATATATTTGTAGTTATTATTGTATCTGGTGTCAAACAAAAATTAATGTTAGTTGTACATTGTGAGATCTAAAACCTCGAGAGATGAAGTCTTAGTAATGTTTGAACAAACAATAATCACGTTTTCCATCAAATTCGAGCATTTAAAGTTTATATTACTACATGCCCCAAGATGATACCGTCCATCTCATCCGAAAATATTTCTGAAATTGCGCTAAGACAACAATGTTTGCTCAAATTCGATCATTTAAAGTTTACAAATCTCTCATCACTCTTACAAACTTCTCACACTAAACAGAGGTACATATTTTCTTATAAAGACAAAAGGTTCGAACAGCTGGCTTCTCAACTCGAGTTGTTTGTCAGGGCCTCTCTTCACTAACTACAAGTTGGTACTTCAAATATTGGTGGCTAGCTTCACGTGATATTGTCTACAAATTAAACCCATGAAAAAGCTGCATTAATTGTTCCAAGTGAACCCTGAGGAGTGTCAATAGTCTTTGCTTTAGTGTGATCATTAAACCAAATCTCTAAATTCCTAATTTGTACTAACATTTGGAACGTATTTCCTACTCTTCTCCCTGCTCCAACTCCCAAAAATAAGATTAGTTAGATTTCTATAACTAATATACATGTATACTCCCAAAAACAGTAAAACCATATTAATAAAGCTAATTTTGCATAGATTTATTTCGGTAAACCGGCGGTTCAAGTTGGGGAAAAAAAAGACAAACGGTCTAAAGTCATCCAAAGACAAAAAACCAAAGACAAGTTGAGAGAGACGAGACCAATCACAACATTGCTTCGTAGATTGCGTGACATCATCCTTGACGGCTACTTTCATTTGTGTCTTATTTGGATAAAACGCACGTGTTTAATTCACGAACCTTCATAGCAATAAGAAATTTCCATTACTTTCATATTTTCAACTTTTTTTATTACCCATTACATGCTTAAAATATTAATTCACAAGTCTTTGTCAAAATTCAATATTTTCCAGGTTCATGAACCCTTTTTATCTCAATCTACTCTATAATATCTCCCTATAAATTACAACAAAACCTCTTTATTTTTCATTCACACCGGACATTTTGAAATCTCAACAAGAACCAAACCAAACAACAAAAAAACATTCTTAATAATTATCTTTCTGTTATGTCGATGACGGCGGATTCTCAATCTGATTATGCTTTTCTTGAGTCCATACGACGACACTTACTAGGAGAATCGGAGCCGATACTCAGTGAGTCGACAGCGAGTTCGGTTACTCAATCTTGTGTAACCGGTCAGAGCATTAAACCGGTGTACGGACGAAACCCTAGCTTTAGCAAACTGTATCCTTGCTTCACCGAGAGCTGGGGAGATTTGCCGTTGAAAGAAAACGATTCTGAGGATATGTTAGTTTACGGTATCCTCAACGACGCCTTTCACGGCGGTTGGGAGCCGTCTTCTTCGTCTTCCGACGAAGATCGTAGCTCTTTCCCGAGTGTTAAGATCGAGACTCCGGAGAGTTTCGCGGCGGTGGATTCTGTTCCGGTCAAGAAGGAGAAGACGAGTCCTGTTTCGGCGGCGGTGACGGCGGCGAAGGGAAAGCATTATAGAGGAGTGAGACAAAGGCCGTGGGGGAAATTTGCGGCGGAGATTAGAGACCCGGCGAAGAACGGAGCTAGGGTTTGGTTAGGAACGTTTGAGACGGCGGAGGACGCGGCGTTGGCTTACGACAGAGCTGCTTTCAGGATGCGTGGTTCCCGCGCTTTGTTGAATTTTCCGTTGAGAGTTAATTCAGGAGAACCCGACCCGGTTCGAATCAAGTCCAAGAGATCTTCTTTTTCTTCTTCTAACGAGAACGGAGCTCCGAAGAAGAGGAGAACGGTGGCCGCCGGTGGTGGAATGGATAAGGGATTGACGGTGAAGTGCGAGGTTGTTGAAGTGGCACGTGGCGATCGTTTATTGGTTTTATAATTTTGATTTTTCTTTGTTGGATGATTATATGATTCTTCAAAAAAGAAGAACGTTAATAAAAAAATTCGTTTATTATTATATTTAACCTTCCAATCATTCCATTTATTAGTGGAATCAAACTTTTTTCTAAAGAAAACTATAACATTCGTAGAAAACAAATCATATTCCAATTACAAGTGGGATCATTTTTGTTTAGGAAAATGATAACATTTGTGAGAAAATTCAATTTTCTGAATTTTTAATACATAGTAGAAGAAGATATGTAGACAGATACATATGTACAACACATGAAATTTTTGACTTTCTGAAATAAATTAGTACAATCTTTGTTAATGCTTAAGCAAAAAACGTCACCACAGTTTTAATTAGTTGGTTCGTTAATAACTATTAGTGTTTTAAAATATTATTTTACAACTATTTTAAAATTTATCTGGTGTATTGTTGATGTTAACATTATATTTATTTTAGATGTATCAGTAGACAACCCAATTATTGGAGAAAAAGACAGTCAAATAACTAACAAAAAACAACAACTAAATCAAACAAAAACTGATATAAACATACGACCAAACAGGAGATTCTGATAGAAAGATAACAGCTACAAATAGTAAAGAGATAGTCCCAAGACAACCATAAATAGTATCTTCGACTCTGTGCTTCAAAGGAGCTAGAGAGAATCCGCTGCTGCTACTCTTACCTTGTGGGAGTTGCTGTTCAATATCATTCACAAAATCACATCCCAATCATATGTTTATTTATCCATCTCAGTGTGAAATATATGCAATTAAAAATGTATCACGATATATATATTCAGCTAAATTATCGATTAAAATTTATATATCTATCCACTTTTAAATTTCTTCAAACTCTTTCATGGAGGTTTAAAAGTCAGGAGATATATTTAGATATTTTTCTTGCATCATCTTCAATATCTCAACTCAACTAGAACATTGACTTAAATTAATTTTATTTTAATATTTGAAAGAGTTTTAGACGTAAACTCGAGCTTCTCTCCTGTCCACCGATGACTTTGAAAAGTCTAATAACTATCTTAATTAGAATGATTGCTTTCAAATAGTATGTATATAGGAAGATATATAAAGATATACCTGAATAATCTTGGTAACATTAGTAGCTCCATATGTTTAAACTTTTGGGGGATATCATACTAGCTAGGAGGAAGATAGGTCAGAAAATACAATTTTGAGGGCATCTTCTTCTAAGATAATTGCAAGCTGCACATCCTCTTATTGGATTCATTTCTTAGATATATACTTTTTTTTTTTGGAAAAGTATAGAATGATCTTGCTATTCGTTACCCTTAGTCTTATAGGTTAATTTATGTGTCGGTAGTTTCATTTTAAAGTGTAAAAATTACCAATTTCAATTCAACGGCTACTAAGGAACCACTCGTTGATCTCCTCTAAGAAATAAACAATATAATATCTTATTTTATCTTTGATTTTCAATATATTTGACATTTCAGTTAGTTAGAATATTGGTAGTGAGTACTATATTGACGATAACGATGATGTTGCCGGGAAAGCAATGTTTAGGATTTTTTATTGTCATTTTGATATTATAATTTTTTTTTTGAGTTAGTTAAAGATTAGGGACGAAAAAGATTAAAGATATAAGACGCTTTTTTATGCTACCATCACTCCGATCAAAAAACAAAAAGAACTAGATTATAACCCGCACATATGTGCAAGGTTTTATATTTTAAGAAATATATTGAAATACATTTTTAGTGAAAGATATTATAGTTTGTAAATTATAATAAGCATAGAAAAGTATATAGTGTTATTTATGATAAAATAGATAATTTTTTTATTAATTTATATTATTTGTATTTTATTTGTATTTTGCATAGTAAATAGATTTTTGGATTTGTTTCGATTTGCGGAATAATATAGAGATATTTAGAAAATCTGTGTACTTTTGTTAGTTTGATGTATATATAAATTGATTGTTTTTGTTTAAAATTTAATCAATTAGATGATATAATGTAAAATTTACTCTGTGGTACACTGTTGGTCGATTTTTCTTGTAACTAAAAATTCAAATTTTAAGATATAGTTGTTTTATAAATATTGTTTATATTGTTTAGTGTTTAAGATTGTATAATTATGTTATAATTATTAACTAAGATTTCACTCATAGATTATCGTCCCATATTAATATCAACTCAAACTCGTTCCACCATATAACTTCATTCCGTAAAATGAAAAATTATTTTGTTATTTTTAAATATTGTTATTGTAATATATAAAAAATCGAGGGATTGACATGTGGTACATCTTGGATTAATATATTTAAAAATAATTTGCGATTTATAAATTTATGATATTGTAGTATATAAAACCGATTTTTAGTGTATACCTTTCAATAAGATATAGTTTTTATAATTAAAGTATAATAGTATTTGGTTTTTATATGGTTAAGTAATAGTATTTGGTTTATTATAAACTAATAAATTTGTTGATTTTAGTTAAAAATAAAAAATCAAATTAAGTTATATTTGTTTTGTTTATTTTTTAAGATTGTATAACTATCATCTAGTTTCTTGTAATCTAATGTTGATCCTGAAAGAAAAATCCATAAGAATACGCATAAATGGATAGTAATATTAGGAGATAAACATCATTAGAACATGAAGTAATTTACTTATGAATCTCTATCTATTGTTCGAAAGAATCGATATTCTATATTGATTGTGAGGCAATGTGAATGTATGCATAACATTTATAATTATAAGAGATAGATTGTATGCAAAATTAGATTTTAATTTGGATT
>Ga0041059_1003341_pt1 | contig 11062 bp, 7 predicted proteins | sample AraColnosormetaG_FD_56232 | JGI IMG/M metagenome (GOLD analysis project Ga0041059, IMG submission 56232) | Arabidopsis roots microbial communities from North Carolina, USA - Col MF nosort | ecosystem: Host-associated > Plants > Roots > Unclassified | place: USA: North Carolina | collected 2013-09-02 | reverse complement strand
TTTTTTATGCAATATTTATTAGTTATTATTGATGAGTTGTAAACTTTAATAAAAATGATTGAATACCATTGGTTTAAAGTTATAGGAAATTTTAAAACACAAAAATAATACAATTAAAATCAACTTTAATATATTTATCTTAATATATGTGTTTTTTCTAAACAATCAAACAAAAAGGAATAGAGAAAGTATAAAATAGTTTTGAATTAGAAATGATTTATGGTGACTAAATTTAATAGAAATATGGTTTTTGCTTATCTCACTTTAAAAGTTTTTTTTTTTTTTTTGACATACCGGAGAAAGTTTAAAGGATCCGATTTATCATTGTTTCACTAAAAAGAATCGACTGCATTTTGAGTTGTTTTGTCTTGTCATTATAAGGAATGTGGGTGACAGGACCCACCAATAATAGTTTAGTGGCGTGATAAGAATAGAGAGGTTTAGATTTTATCAGCCACATTCAAAGAAAAGGCAAATAAAAAGAATCATGAAATAAAGAAAGACTTGTAATGAATATTCTTTACAAGTCTTGTAATGTTGTTGTAAGGAGTGAAACTAATATAAAGAAAGTTTTGCAGGTTCCCACATGTGCCTGGAATCTATTCAGATGAACAAGTAGAAGCATGGAAGCAAGTTGTGGAAGCAGTTCACGCTAAGGGAGGTTTCATCTTTTGTCAATTATGGCATGTTGGACGTGCTTCTCATGCAGGTTTATATGTCTCCTCATTATCCACTCGTAAATCTTATAAAGGACTTGGAAACTTTATAACATTTTTGAGTCTTTGTATAGTGTATCAACCTAATGGAGGATCACCAATATCGTCAACGAACAAACCAATCTCGGAAAACAGGTGGCGAGTTTTGTTGCCCGATGGTTCCCACGTGAAGTACCCGAAACCTCGGGCTTTAGAAGCTTCCGAGATACCTCGGGTGGTGGAGGATTATTGCCTTTCTGCTTTGAATGCGATTCGAGCTGGTTTCGATGGGATTGAGATCCACGGGGCGCATGGTTACCTTATTGATCAGTTTTTGAAAGATGGGATCAATGACCGTACTGACCAATACGGAGGATCCATTGCAAACCGTTGTAGATTCTTGAAACAAGTAGTGGAAGGTGTAGTTTCAGCCATAGGAGCTAGTAAAGTTGGTGTGAGGGTATCTCCGGCTATAGATCACTTGGACGCAACTGATTCTGACCCACTATCACTCGGGCTAGCCGTGGTTGGCATGCTCAATAAGTTACAAGGTGTTAATGGCTCAAAGCTCGCTTACCTTCACGTTACACAACCTCGCTACCACGCCTACGGGCAAACAGAGTCTGGAAGGCAAGGGAGTGATGAGGAAGAAGCTAAGCTAATGAAGAGCTTGAGGATGGCTTATAATGGAACCTTTATGTCTAGTGGAGGATTCAATAAGGAACTAGGTATGCAAGCTGTTCAACAAGGTGATGCTGATTTGGTTTCATATGGCAGACTGTTTATCGCAAACCCGGATTTGGTTTCGCGGTTCAAGATTGATGGAGAGTTGAATAAATATAATCGGAAGACGTTTTACACTCAAGATCCAGTTGTTGGCTACACGGATTATCCTTTCTTGGCTCCTTTTTCCCGCCTCTGAGTTTGATAATCGAGGAGAAAATGTATTGACAATACATTGATATGTAAAATGACAATGTTATTGTTATCCACTTAATATTTAGTCATGTATCTTGTTGTTTATCTAGTTAAAATCTTCATGGCATTACTCAAGGTTTTTTGTTAATGGTGTAGTGATAAGACCGAAAGAATAGCACCATCTGTTCCATTAGAAAGTGTGGAAACCGGTTTAGCATCCGCCATTAGAAAGTGTGATAAGATCTGTGACGTATTTCATTTGAGTGAGATGAAGTCAAGGAGGTGTCCGAGTAGCTTCCATACCAAGGAAGTAAGAGAGCTCTCCAAGATCTTTTAGAGAGAACTTGGATGCCAGAAGATCAGTGACCCGAGTAATGGCTTGTAGAGAGGTGCCGGTGATGACAATGTCGTCAACATAGACTAGAATGTCGATGAACGCAGAACCCATGTTGAGAACAAATAGAGATGCGTCGGCAAGCAAATTTTTAAAAAAAAATCATGAAAAAAAAGAAGTCGCTTTATTTTGGTACATATTTCTGTAAAAGTAAATTGTATATCACATCGACACGGCTTCTCGTTACTCATGAAAGAGGCAGAAGCAGGAAATTTTCAATTGGATACAATGCTGATTCTTTTGAAGCTGGCAGCTAAGAGCACTCTAAGAGCATCTCCATTGGGAGTCGTAATTAAGGATTCCTTTCAATTTTATAATATTAAATTTTGAACAAATTAAAGTTTAAAGTTTTTGTTGAATCTTTATAATTTTCATTGTCCAGTAGTGGAGTTTTTAAATGAGTTTAATATATATATATATATATTATATATCTATAATATTATAATTTTTTTATTTCAAAAAACATAATAATTATTTGAAATATTAAAATTGTAAACATACATAACATAAAAACAAAACAAAAATATATAAATGAAAACCTTGAAAGACGATAAGAATTAAGCTTGATTCGGACTAAATGTTTGCCATATATGTTCAACTAAATCAGCTTTCAATTATTCATGTTTAATCCAATCACGAAGTCGGGTTGAGTAATCCTTAAAAAGTTTTAATAATAAAGTTTGGTAAATTTGAAGTTTAGAGTTTTGTTGAGTATTTACAATTTTTATTATCCAATGGTGGAGTCATTAAGTGAGTTTCTGTGATAAAACATAATAATTATTAGAATCTTAACTTATAAACATACATACAAATATTTAAAACAAAAAGCAAATAAAAAACTCGAATAAGCTTGACTCAGTAATATTTTTGTCATATATGCTTAACCAATTTGAAATTTGAAACAAAGAGAGGTTGAAGAATAAGAGAGTTTCGTAGTGTTGTGAGAGAAAGAGAGAGATTTGAGATTTTATAAAAAAAATTACTTTGATAATAATTATGAGAAAAAAATAAAAATTCGAACCAATCAAAAAGCGACATGTCAGAGTTTCTTAACAATCCCTAAACACCTTATTTTAGGATCAATCCTTAACATTAACATGAGTTTTGATTTATTTTTTGAGCTTTATTCTTAAGAATTTCATCTAAGAAACCCTTAAGAAACACCAATGGAGATGGTTTTATCTCTATTGTTTTAATCATTTAAGTATATTTAGTTATTTATTTATATTGTTAATTACAAATAAAAAAATTGACCAATTGCATTTTTCCACATCTCATGTGGGTTTCTCGTCACACTGAAGCAAAGTTTTTTTTAGACCGTATTTCTCTCTTTCTTCTTCTCTCTCTTACTTTTTCAATTAATTTTTATTATTTTATTTTTAAGGGACTCATTTAGAATCACCGTTAAGAAAGTTATTGACGGCGAATTTGGTTCCCTCAATTAGAATGCCACGATACAAAATCCAGTAACCACATTCTCTTTCCCAACTCCCCACTTTCTCGATTTCTCTTCCCGATTACATTCTTCTTCTTCCATGATTCGTACCGCCTCACTCTCTCCATATCTTATGGGCTCGATTCTCTCTTCATCGATTTTAAGAACTGAAACAACTCATCGCGACTAGTAAAAACCCTCTGCAGAGCGAGATCGAGTAACTCATTCAAAGTAAGAGATCTGGAGGAAGAAAGTAGCAACCTCTTTAGATCTGGCAGGCGGCTATGGGCGGGGTCTTTCGGGTGAGACGGTCTTTCATCGAACTGTTAGGATCTGATCATTTTTTCTTTTTGCATAATGTTAAGATCTAAATCTTTTGTTCCTAACTTAAAACTTAATCTTAAAACTACAAAACGGTTGTGATCTTTTGCAACACAACTAAACATTTCGTAGGCTTGAGGGCAAAGAGTCCAAAACCAAGAGAAATAATACAAAAGGTGCATATTCCCTGAGTTGGGCTTCTCTCTAAAGACAATGAAACCGAAAATGAGTGTGAGAAATAGAGAGATTGTGAGATTTACAACAGTAGTGATAGGATAACAAACATGTGAAGAAGACGAGGAACAAAAGTATCATGTTAAGAAAGAAGATGCAAAAGGCGACTCCTTATGGCATCATTAGAAATATGAAATTCTTCTTCTAAATTTTGTTTGGATGTGTGCATATTTTGTCCATGTCATATAGCATATTTTCTAAGTTAATGTTATGCTACTTTGTTTGTTTTTTTCTAAAACAATCAAAGTTTTAAAGGTACCTTGAAAAGAAATGTTCAAAAACGTTAAGACATATATGCAAGCATGTGAAGAAGACGAGGAACAAAAGTATCATGTTAGGAAAGAAGATGCAAAAGACGACTCCTTATGGCATCATTAGAAATATGAAATTCTTCTTCTAAATTTTGTTTGGATGTGTGCATATTTTGTCCATGTCATATAGCATATTTTCTAAGTTAATGTTATGCTAATTTATTTGTTTTTTTCTAAAACAATCAAAGTTTTAAAGGTACCTTGAAAAGAAATATTCAAAAACGTTAAGACATATATGCATGGATTTCTAACAAAAACTAGAATGGGTATACATGTATTACTCATCTACTATGTATACCAACTTAGTACACCCTAAATCGTGCGTTCCTTAATAGAACTCTTCACAATTAAAAATAAAAATAATAATTAAAAGTTAAAAGAAAGAAGAGAGAAAAGCTCTTACATAAGAGGCAGTATCACAAATCAAAAGACATGTATAGCTCTATTAGTAATCTATATTAAAAAATTAGAATATAATTGTATAATTAAAATAATATTTTTTTTTATGTTTGTAGAACAACAACATTTTTAAAATTATTTTATATAGGATATATATGTATAGTTTTGTTATATATCTATGTGTTTTAAAATTTTTATTTTTATTTAATACGATATTTATAATTTCCTTATTATTTTATTTCATTTTTGAAATTATATATAAGATATTTGCATAGTTTCTTTGTTAAATAAATAAATAAATTTTGTTTAATACCTGTCAAACTATCAAAATCTAAGATCGATTAGTTTGACACGTGAAACTATTTTATGAATTATAAATTTTAAAAATCATATTAAAAATAAGATAATAAAATATATAAATAATATTACTTAAAATAAAACTTTTAATTTGTTAATAAAAATATCTAATCCGAGATGTGCCACGGATCAATTTCTAGCCAATGATTTAATTTGCGTGAACATTAAATGACCATTATTAAGTAAAAGAAATTGCTCGGATGGTAAGAGAAGAGGAAAACAAGCATTGCATCGGTTGGCGCGAAATCGGCAACAAACCCTAATTTATCCAACCGACCCTTCCTCTTCCTCTTCCTCTTCCTCTTCCTCTTCTTCTCCTACCTAAACCCTCATAAACCCTCCTCTCTCCCTTTCTCTCCAGATTACAATTTCCATGACGATTCTTCGATCTCGCGAAATCCCATCTGTCTCACCCAAGCCACTCCCTAAAGAATCCGACACTGAGCCGTCGACTCCCGCTCGTACACTAGAGCCCGAACTTCACCGCTCGCCGGATGAGACCGCTCCTGAATTGGGTCTTGTTGATGAACCCACTCACACTACCCGGAGACGTAGTCTTCGTCTTGCACACCAATTTGACGGCGATGATTGTGTCACTGAGAAAGAGGTTAGTGTGGATGAAAAGTTTTTGAGTTTGCGTTCAGGGAAGAGAGTTGCTAAGAGAGGTGTCGATTATGGAATTGAAATTGAGTCTAGCAAGTTTGATTTCGATTTAAAGTTAGGAGAAAGTGCGAGTAAAACAAAGAGGGTTTGTGTGGATTTGGTTGAAGAAACTATTGTGAAGAATGAATCAGAGGATAGTGTGGATTTGGAAGATAAGAGTAGTAGTGGTGTGTTAGGTGACTCGTTAGCGGAGAAGTGGTATGTAGTAGAAGTAGAGAATGAGAGCAATAACAAAGGAAAGGGGATAATGGAAGATTCCTATGGAGAAAGTGATGTGATTTGTGGTCAGAGTTATGAGAAGCAGAGTAGTTCTATGGGTAGAAGAAGATATACTAGGGAGGAGAAGGGAAAGGGTATTATGCAGGTGGAGGATGTTTCTTCTCCGGTAACGGTTGAGATTGTCGAAGTTGATGAAGAAGAAATGGAAATCGAGAGCTTGGTTAACAGTGAGAAGCCCCCGGATGTCTCTGTAACAGAATTGGCTGCGACGATGGCTAATGTTGAGCAAGCGCAGAATCGAGAAAATAGTAATGAGATTGGAAACGATTCAAGAACTCAGCACTTTCGTGACATTGCAGAGAGGATTGCTCACAGATTTGCTCATTTTGATGCTCAAGTGGAGGAAGAAGAGGATTTGTCAGATAAAGAGGGGGAGCAGCAGGTCGAAGATTGGCCGGGTCCTTTCTCTACTGCTATGAAAATAATTAAGGACCGAGAAGAGTACACGACTCCGCATGTTGGTATTGGCGTCTCCAACAAAGAAAGATCTTCACCAACTATTTGGGTTCCCAGAAGTAACTTTAGTTTCCCCCCTCGGAAGGCTCCATCTCTGCAAGAATTATCCTTGCGAGTTCTTGTCAAGAATGCTGATGCCATCACTTCTCTTGACTATGTTCCAGACACATTGAGGGTCAAACTTTGTCAATTGCTTTGTGATTCTAGGAGAATGGACCTACACTTTCTTGATCTTCTTGTCCAGGGATCTCCAACAGAAATTTGTGTTCCAGATTGCTCATGGCTGACCGAGGAAGAGTTCACTGAATGTTTTAAGAACTGTGACACCAGCAACTTGATGGTAACTTATTTTTTCCTGTGAAGACAACATTTTCAGTACCATTTTATTCCTGTAGTTAATTGGCTTAGATTGGATATTGAACCGTATATGAGGTTAGCTGCCCGTTCTTGGAAAATAATGATACTGACAGGAATAAATCATGATAAACATCTTGTCACACCTAAGATAAAGTTTTTCATGCATAAGATGATATTAAAGTGTTCATTGTAACTTAAGTCCACATTCGCGGATTCGCCTCCTTTTTGAAACAGGTTCTTCAACTTGACCAGTGTGGGCGGTGTATGCCAGATTATATATTACCCTTCACTTTAGCAAGGTCACCAAAAGTGTTGCCGATGCTATCTACTTTATCTATAAGTGGTGCATGCCGGCTTTCCGATGTGGGGCTACGACAACTGGTTTCCTCTGCTCCTGCGATTACGTCTATTAATCTCAACCAATGCTCTCTTCTAACATCATCTAGCATTGATATGTTATCTGATTCATTGGGGTCAGTTTTAAGGGAACTGTATATCAACGAGTGCCAAAACATTGATATGAAGCATATTCTCGCAGCATTGAAAAAGTTTGAGAAGTTGGAAGTATTGTCCCTTGCGGATCTTCCTTCTGTCAAGGGTCGGTTCTTGAAGGAGTTTGTTACTGCTAGAGGTCAGACCCTGAAGCAGCTGATTTTGACCAACTCTCGGTATGCCTCTTGAATTTCCTTGTTCACCCCCTTTGATTCAGTCACTCTGAATTCTTACCTTATTTGGCTTTGTGAATCTGTTGCAGGAAGTTATCTGATTCTTCTATTAAAGTCATCTCTGAAAACTGTCCCAATTTAAGCGTCCTTGACCTGGCTAACGTATGCAAGCTGACAGATTCTTCTCTGGGTTACCTTGCAAATGGCTGTCAAGCGTTGGAGAAATTGATTTTTTGTCGCAACCCTTTCAGGCAAGTCTCTATACCCTTCTGTATTCATGCTTACTGGAAGATTACTATCTCATTCCAAATGTTCATGTTATACTGGTACAACCGTACAGTGTTACCATTTGATATGGTGACATGGCCTGTTATATATAAGAACTTATGGTGTTACTTTGTTAAACATATCTGCCACTATGTTAATTTTGGAGACATTATCTGTTTTCTATATTCAAATCAATACACATATAGTCATGTTCTTGTGAACTGTGTGGGCTGTGTTTTATGTCAAAGTTAACCGACGCTTCTTATGTCTCTATAGTGATGAAGCTGTAGCTGCATTTGTAGAAACCGCAGGTGGTTCTCTGAAGGAGCTATCACTAAACAATGTTAAGAAGGTAAACGGATTCTTTCCCACAATGCCACCAATCCACAGATCGATCTTAAGTCACACTTAAACATTTGTTTTATGTTCAGGTTGGCCACAACACGGCCCTAGCACTTGCCAAACATTCAGATAAACTGCAGATTTTGGATATATCCTGGTGCCGAGAAATGTCCAACGATTTATTAGGCTACATTGTCGATAACAGTTCATCTCTGAAAGTGTTGAAGGTCTTTGGATGCAGTCAGGTAAAAAACTTTAAAACCCAAAAGCCCTCGTCTCCTTCGCAAAGAAACGGACATATCCTGATAAAGAAACCTATCTTTTCTCTTTTGCAGGTGACGGATGTATTTGTTAAAGGTCACTCAAATCCTAATGTCAAGATCTTAGGTGTGAAGATGGATCCTTTCTTAGGCCACCTTTCTGATAACTGAAAGAAACTCGAAATCTCCCTCTGCTTTGCTTCTTTTTTGGAGAAGTGCAGAGACGATTTTTACTAATTGTCCAAACATGTGGTTTATCTTTGATTTTGTAATCTAGTATTTATTAAATCGGCAAGATCAAAGTTTACTTATGTTTTTGAATTCGAATTAGTAAATACCTTTGATGAACCATGTAAGTCTGCAAATTCATAGCGATTTTCGATGTTCGAGATATGAATCCAAAGCCAAATATATACTTCTTCACAAAGCACACACAATTGTACATGAAACTTGGACTTAATCCCCCCACACACACACATTTCACACTATACTTTACATGACAAACAAATGCATTAACAAGTGAGCCACGAGATTCTTCTCTCCCATTCTCCAAAACAAAAACAATCAAGAAAGGGCAGAGAGAACCAAGATCGCTTTCGTGTGTGTTAGCTTGTGTACTGGAGCAAGTATGTATCATCATCTAATGATTCAAATTTACCTGTTTCAACAATCTGGTCCAATCACAGTATATGTGTCAGGTCATGAAAATCAATTAGCAACTTTTAGAGTAAGGAATTTGAGCCTTCCTTAATTACCTTAAAACCGGTCTTCTGGTATAATTCCTGAGCAACTGAATTGTTTTTATGTACATGAACATATACTTGTTCAACTCCTGCAACCAATACAATCCACATAAGGTTTAGATCATTCTCTACATATGTTGGGACTTATTTAACAGCTTAGATACAATCATTACAATGACGGCCATTTTCTTTATCCGTTTAACATTATTTACCACTCAGTCTGGCTGATTCGACAGCGAAACGTAACATGTTGCAAGCAATACCCTGGCGGCGTGCTGATTTCGCAACACATAGATTAGCAATATAACCATACCTATTTGATCCTTCCTGGTTTATGCTGCAGAACAATTGAGACTTCACCTTTTCCTGCACATAATGTAAACTTATTAGGAGGCTTTTGATACACACACACACACCCACGACAAGAAATTAACGAAAGAAATATATACCCCAGGAAAGGTCTCTCCCTGCAAAAAATACCGAATACTCAAATCAAGCGTCCCAACCACACTTTTGATTACTGAACGTTTAATATGCTTCTCTTCCTTCTTTACCTAATAAACACAACAACAAAAGCTTGACATACACAAACTCTCAAAGAAAATAGTCCAAGTTACTTCTTTTTTTGTCCAAGTTACTTCAAAGTGCAAACAGTATATATTTACCGCAACGATACATGAGCATTTCTGTCCTTGCATCCCTTTACATCTTCTTTTAATAGCATTAAACTCCTGATACACAAAAATAGTAATTGGTACATATCATCATCCTTTGAAGAAAGTATCATCCACTTAAAGAAAGAGATCAAATTGATATTTAGCTTCTACCTGCTCTGCAAATTTCCTTTTGTAGTTATCAACATATCTGTGTTTTATTAAAGAACAACATCAATCACACATACCAATCATCTCCACTCAATCTAAACTACCTCAATACTTCCTTTAACCAATTACCAAATCTAATCAATACAAGCTACAAGATTACTCTAACAATATCATCTTCTTTGTGCTTACAAGCTACAAGATTACTCTAACAATATCATCTTCTTTGTTTGCTTACAAGCTACAAGATCCTTTCGAAGCTAACCTTTCATTGGAGCGATCTTCCCAGTGACTCTCTGCACGAAGCCAAGCTGCAGTCTAACACAAACTCGAACCAACACAAAATCAATCAGCCATAAACGAAAATTGATTGTTAGGTCAAGAATTTGAGTGACATTACCCAATATTCTTCATCAAGCATAGCTTCTCTAGCTACGAATTTACCAAACTCAAATCTATCTTCATGACCAAACTCTGGCTCCGGAGGTTGTAAACGATCGAATCTCAAACCTTCAGGTCTTGATTGATCAACTTGAGGAGGAATTGATATTTGTACAGAGAGTTCTTCCTTCTTAGATGTATCAGAAGATCTCGAATTGATTGTTAATTTCCAAAGAGGGATAGTTCTCCGATATCTCTGCCGGAAGATTCGTGACCGAGCGTGAGTGATTCGTAGAGTCTCAGTCCGATGGATCGAAATCGTCGACATCGCCGCCGTACCAGAAAGCAAAGTTTGACCTGAGAGAGAATTTTAGTTTACCGTCAAATGGATAAAGATGATAATGAATAAGGGTAATATAGTCATTTTCCGCCTGGGTACAAACGAGTTGGCGCGTTTGTATCTAACGGTCAGGATTCTGTGACGTGGCGAATTGAAAAGCGTAGATTGATTGGACTTTTGAGAAGATGGTATCTTGCGGGACCTGACAATTGGCATCTGTTATTTTTAACCTCCACACAAACAACTTATTTTAAAAGGGAACAATGAAATACTTTAGAACAGCTCAATATTGAAGTAGAAAAATATAAAGTTGCCGACGTTTCATTATTTATAGTTTTTTCATTTAGATTTTTCTTGAATTAAACTGGCTGTGAACGATACATGAAACTAAACGCCTAATTGCCGACAAAAAAAAAAAAAAAAA
>Ga0041059_1003340_pt1 | contig 11063 bp, 11 predicted proteins | sample AraColnosormetaG_FD_56232 | JGI IMG/M metagenome (GOLD analysis project Ga0041059, IMG submission 56232) | Arabidopsis roots microbial communities from North Carolina, USA - Col MF nosort | ecosystem: Host-associated > Plants > Roots > Unclassified | place: USA: North Carolina | collected... | reverse complement strand
TTCACGAAGACTATTTAAAAATATGAAAACCTAGTTTGTTGAATCTACCCATATAAAAAAAAAAAAAAAGATCAGGAGGTTTCCTTGCTAACTCCTCACCTAAATGCACGTGACCTGACTCATCATGTACACGTGGCATCGCATTAATGGATTGTCGTCTATCTAACGACACAGACTCGTTAGCATATCGTCACAGAATCATTTTGAGGATCCAATCTCAAGCTTTCAGACCCGACAGCATTGTTCACACGATGAAAGCATTACTCAAAGACAAAGAGAAGACAAAGAACTCTCATTTGATCTTAATCATAATTGCGTAATTCTAATGATTTCTAATACTAGTACATTATTATTTTCTTCCACACTTTCATTTCATGTATTCTTATCTTTATCAAAAACAAACAAAAAGTTGGAAAATAACAATTTTGTTGGTTTTTTTCTTATAATACTTAAAAAAAAAAAAAAACTGAATGATTCTTTTTAGAATTTTTGTTTATGGCTCTGAGATCAGCAACAAAGCTTACGCTTTTCAGTCCTTTACACGGTAGCACTAGTCACTAATTATGATTCGTAATTATCCATATTCATTTTTTTCAAACTTGAGATTTATTTTTCAGTGGAAAAATAAAAAGTTGTTATCTTTAAGAATAACAATAAAAAAAGATTTTTTTAGAAGATAAAATTTTGGTGTTGCGTGGATCAATTTGATTGATCTGCAAAAGGGACAATCTTTGTTTATCTTAGGGTTTGTAGATAAAGGAAGAAGATCGTTGTGGCAAAGAAGGAAATCGATGGCTCCGACGGCGACGCTGGACAACAATGAGGAGCTCCGGCGACTCAGGGAGGTTAATATTGACGAAGCTCCGGGGCGTCGTCGTGTTCGTGATTCCTTGAAAGATATTCAGCTTAATCTCGATCATATCCTCTTCAAGGTAACGAAAATAAACGAAATTGAATATCTTCGTGTGAATTTTTGACCAATTTGAAGTGGGTATTAGAAAGGTTGACACTTTGGACCACTCTGCTTCAGCTTTGTTTGAGATTTTGTGGTGTTTTTTAATTGAATGTGTTGTTGTTTTTTTGGTGATGTTGCAGACACCAGAAAATGGGATTAAGACAAAGGAGGTATAAAAGAGAAGGATTTGTTTTGTTGATTCATTTGTTCATGAATCAAAGTTAGAAGAAACAACTTTTTTTTTTGGTGTTGATGTATGATTTGTGTAGTCTTTTGAGGTGAATTCGAGAGGAGTTGAGATTTTCTCTAAAAGCTGGCTTCCTGAAGCTTCTAAGCCTAGAGCTTTGGTTTGTTTCTGCCATGGTTATGGAGATACTTGCACATTTTTCTTCGAAGGCATGTTTCTTTCCTTATAAGGTTTCTTTATGAAGATGAGACTTGTTTAGTTGCTCATTAGCTTGATTGTTGCAGGAATTGCAAGGAGATTGGCATTGTCTGGATATGGAGTTTTCGCTATGGATTATCCGGGATTCGGCTTATCAGAGGGCTTGCATGGTTATATCCCTAGCTTTGATCTCCTTGTTCAAGATGTTATTGAGCATTACTCCAACATTAAAGGTAAAAACTTTAAATCACATCGAGTGACACGAAAGGGTAAACTTAAAGTTCATGTTTTAGGTACCGATAGATTCTGAATCACTTTGGTTGCAGCGAATCCTGAGTTTAGTTCTCTACCGAGCTTTCTCTTTGGACAGTCAATGGGTGGAGCTGTGTCACTCAAAATACATCTCAAACAACCAAATGCGTGGGCCGGCGCAGTCTTGTTAGCACCAATGTGCAAAGTAAAGACTTGTTTTTCCTTGTTATTAATCTCTGGGATTACTAATCATAACATTAACATGAGATATCTATTCGTTCTAGATTGCAGATGATTTGGTTCCACCACCTGTATTGAAACAGATTTTGATCGGTCTAGCTAATGTTCTACCAAAACACAAGTTGGTTCCACAAAAGGATTTAGCAGAAGCAGGGTTTAGAGATATCAGGAAGAGGGATATGGTAAAAACAAACAAAGCAGATTTTGAGGAACGTATCGCCTTTTCTTCTTGCGATTTCCTTACTTAAGCCACCTGTTTAATATATGCAGACACCATACAACATGATTTGTTACAGCGGCAAACCACGGCTACGGACTGCAGTAGAAATGCTTCGAACAACTCAGGACATTGAAAAACAATTGCAGGAGGTAAAACGTATGAGAAAACTTGGAAGAATCAAAGCAGAATCAGAATAATAACATTCTTTGGTTTCATCTTTGCAGGTATCTTTGCCGATATTGATTCTACATGGAGAAGCTGATACAGTGACAGATCCTTCAGTGAGCAGAGAGTTGTACGAGAAAGCCAAAAGTCCAGACAAGAAGATAGTTTTGTATGAAAATGCTTATCATTCTCTGCTCGAAGGCGAACCAGACGACATGATTCTCCGTGTCTTGTCCGATATTATCTCGTGGCTCAATGACCATAGCTTGCAAGCTGAGGGATCATCTGTTACTACTATGTAGAGATTATGAACTCATTTGTTTCGTTTTTAGGTTCTCATTTACCTAGTGAAGAGTATTTCTCAACGAATAAGCAAATAAATGGTCATTGTTTGCGATCAAGTTTACAGGATTGTTCCTTTTGAGGAGCAGAGAATTGTTTAACTTCGCAACTATATCTGCAAGTAGGATGTAAATTCGTGTCAAATAAATTATTTTCTTTTGAATAATTTGCAAATTTAGTGTCATCTTCTATGCTTGGATAAGTTATGACTTATGAGACGTCAGTGAAAGCAAAGATAGTATTGTATATATATTTTTTTTTATCAGAAAGAAAGATAGTATTGTAGTCGGAAAAAAACTTAGCGAAAGTTAAACATCCATATATCACACACTAATTCTATAACATTGACCAAGAAAGTAATATGTATAAATAAAATTAATAACCAAAATTGAAGTTATATATTTTGTTAGTAGAATAAAAATATTTTGTTTCCACGAACTCATATCTGATTTAATTTTAGCCTTTTAGGTGCATTAAGCATTTTTCAAACTAATGTTGGGTTCGTGGAAACGAGTTTGTAAATACATGGGCTTACGGGCTTTAAGAACCTTTTAACGGCCCATATTTGGTCACATTCGAAACAAGGCTACCTTGAAACCCTAATCATCGAACATTAAAACCTGATTTTACTGAAACTGTGCTGCGAAGGAGAAGCCGCAAACCATTTTTTGTCAATCTAGGGTTCTTCTTCGTACTTGCAGATTTCGCCTCCGTTTTCACTACGGTTAGTCGCAAATAGTTGATATTCCTCATACTCTCTTGTCCGTAGTTTTATGTTGAGTGGAAATGCTGATGTTTTGTCTGAAATCTTGTAGCTCACTTTAGGTGTAAGATTTTAGCTCTTGTGATTGGTCTAATTCTGGGTTTTGGTCTTTAAGAGAAGGATACTCTAGTTCAGTTTAAGCCACTATTAAGTAATGTAGCAATGTCGATTTAAGAACTCGAAACTTGCTCCAGAGTATTATTGCATAGAACTAGAAAGCTGTGTTTTTTTTTTCTTGATCCAAAAAGCCTTAACTTTGGTTATGAAACTTACTGGAAACTGTTACTCGTCGGTTTGTGATAATAATTTTTCTTAATGTTAATCCTGGATTTTAATGGTAGCAAGTTCTTATGCCTAATGTTATCACTGATTCCATTTTTTTTGTTTCCTTTAAGATCTGTGAAGATGTTCTCCGCTCAGAACAAGATCAAGAAGGACAAGAATGCTGAGCCAACAGAATGCGAGGAGCAAGTTGCTCAGGTACTAACATCAACTTTGATGTCTTTGTCTTTAAATTATTCTTCATCATGAATAACTTGGAATTTTCTTTCTCAGGCTTTGTTTGATTTGGAGAACACTAACCAGGAGTTGAAAAGCGAGTTGAAAGATCTCTACATCAACCAAGCTGTGTATGTTGCTGCGTTTTGTTTTTTCCCCGTTTCACTCCATGGTTGCATTACCTTTCTCGAAGGGAAACTAATTTGATTTTGTCATTGCAGTCACATGGATATCTCTGGAAACCGCAAAGCTGTTGTGATTTACGTTCCATTCAGATTGAGGAAAGCTTTCCGCAAGATTCATCCCCGTCTCGTCAGAGAGCTTGAGAAGAAGTTCAGTGGAAAGGTAATTTTATAACATTGCTCTGTCTTTAGTAAATGCCTAAACAATAGTTGTACTATCTCTCTTACACACTCTGCCATTCTTTTTCATTTTCTTCACAGGATGTTATCTTTGTTACCACAAGAAGGATCATGCGTCCCCCCAAGAAGGGTGCTGCTGTTCAGAGGCCACGTAACAGAACTCTTACCTCAGTTCATGAAGCTATGCTTGAAGATGTTGCTTTCCCCGCTGAGATTGTTGGAAAGCGTACTCGCTACCGTCTTGATGGTTCCAAGATCATGAAGGTATCGTATCATTTACTATGAGAATATACTCAGATATTGATACGAATGATATTGAGCTTACCTTTACATTCTGTTTTGACTACCATGTCACAGGTCTTTTTGGATGCCAAGGAAAAGAACAACACAGAGTACAAGCTCGAGACTATGGTCGGTGTGTACCGTAAACTTACTGGCAAAGATGTTGTTTTTGAGTACCCAGTCGAAGCTTGAAAGAAGATGATGAAGAACCATCAGGATAGTGAAAGAGAGCTTTTGTTTATGTTTTGTGGTATTTAGGATGAAGGAAACTCTCTTGATTCAGTTCCTTGTTCACAATCTTTAATGTTCTATTTACAATGACTACTTTTTGTGTTTTTCAATTTTGAAACCTCTATGATTTCAGATTCGTTCTCAAATTTCAACTGCAACACATTGAGAAGAATCTATAGGTCGATGATGAAGCCCCTTCTTAGTGAAACTGAGTATTATTGGGATAGTTTCTCGAGACTGAATTATATTAATCTAAGAAACTTCATACACTTCGTAACGAAAGAGTGTCTCTTGAGACGATAAAATGAAAGTGCTAAACCAATCTCTACATGGTTGCTTTTATTGCAAATCGGAGTCTATACTTTATGGAATTTATATTTCTGCACAAGATTAAATCTCGAAATTCCTTGATTGAAGCCATTAAGCACAAGAGTCTTCACTGCTTCACTTCCTTGCTCGAGTGCTTCCTCGATCTGTTTCTGTTCCAATGGACTAAACTTCTGAAGAAGAAAAGCTTTCATATCCATGTTTCCAGGTGGTTTACCAATGCCTGACAATCGACAAAAAACATAAGAGATTGAGAGAGAAACAAAGAATAGTCTCGCTTTGAAACCTGAATCAAACCAAAACCGTACCTATGCTTAAACGAGGAAAGTTTCGACGACCATCCAAATGCCCCATTACACTCTTCACTCTGTAACAGATATAAAAGGTGACATCAGTTAATATATCATAGAACACATTTAGATGTTCAAGAGGTATATTCATACCCGTTGTGATAGCCTTGACCTCCTTTCGGTTGAAGTCTCAAAACCCCATTTGGTAAAGCCATCTCATCGTAAATCTAGTAGAGAGAAACAAAAGTGTTCATATGGAACATAGTTCTGGATTCAAGGGATGCTTAAGTCAGTGACTTTACCATTAAAATGTGGCGCAATGGTACTCGATAGTGTGAAGCTAGAGATCCAACCTTTAAAACGACAACAGAACAGTTTCAGGTATGATGATTATTTGATCACGCAGCTGATCTTTGCAAAGTTATGAACAGAAAATACAAACCGATTCGCCGCTGAAGTTCATATAAGTCTGAGGTTTAGCCAACAAGATAGGTACATCTTCAATAGCACCTGTACTGATTCATACATAGAACCAAAAAGTCATCAGTTTTATTATTCTTCAAACCAAAGAACCAAAGCAAGAGAAGTAGAACCTATTCCGATTAGAGCTTTGGACTGTATAGTGTTCATCAACACCCCTTCTTTTCTAGCCAACACATCGATCATCTCGAAACCAACCTGAAAACAACACAAAGTTGTAGCATTGCCAAGATCAAATCCAGCAATTAAGTAAAAGAAAAAGATTGTGTATCATTACATTGTGTCTTGTTCCATGATACTTGTTTCCTGGATTGCCCAACCCAACGATAAGCCAAGGAGTGTACTCTACTTTGAATCTATCATCCTCACCACCAGAAGTAGATGAACAAACCCGAAACCTCTGTTTCCGGAAAACTGGCTTTTGCGTTTGAAAATGGTAAACACTTGGTGTATACGTTGGGCACAACATGGAACTGTTGTTGATTCAAAGACCTATTGAAATTGAAATGACTAGAAACTTTGAGATTCAATACTTGGAATATACATAAAGATAAAAGCTTTTCAGGATATAATGAAATTCGAAATCATATAACAACTGAGAATCAAAACTTAATGAAACCCATTAACAGAGATACAGCGCAGATAAAAAATAATTGAAGTGTAATCGAACAGAGGACTCAGCAAAATTTCTGGAGAATCAGAGATTAGCAATGAGCTACAAGGATTACACAAAAATGTATTTGTGGTTTATATTATGTTATAAATTTTCAGTAGAAGAAGGATAAGTGAGAAGGAAAATAGCTTACCTCTTCTTCTTCAGGATTTTTCGAAACAATTTCGGAATTTTCTTTTGCGAAGACGTTGGAACGAGATAGAAGTAGAACGATGAAATACTGAGACGAAGATGTTAGAAATTGGTCCCGTTTTGTATTAATGGGCTTACTAATATTAGCCCACAAAAATGATGGGTTAAATAATAGTGGCCCAAGTTACTATGATTTTTATACGTCACCGTTACTATGCTCAATGGCGGCACGTGAGTACTATTGAATAACACGTGCGGCTATATACGTCATCCAAAATCTAATCCAGAAAATCCAACGTTGCCAAATCGCCAATCCTGCGGCTCTTACGTAACTCTTTTACTTCTTTTTTTCTTACCCTTTTATCGACTAATTTATGTCGAATAATAATTGTAAATAATTTTCTCAATTTATAAACTCAAAAAAATTTCCTAATTAGTCCCGCCACTTAGTTCGATTTAGTTGATACTGGTTGATTTATTCAAATTTCCTAGCAAATATTACAAAATTACCAATCCAAAATTGAAAGTTGCATCACATGCATTAAATTTCATGATTTCTTTAAAATAAGAAATGAAAATACTCTATTTTCCGTATGGTTTTGGATAAATATGAATTATTACACAAAAATCCAAAACTAATAAGGAAACAAAATTGCATTATTTATTTTTTGGTGCGTTTTAATTTTTTTTTTTAAACGACAATAAGCTCCACAGTGAGTTCTTCTCAGCAATCACAATCTATCTGGTTTAAGCCCTCACTATCCTCTCTCTCAAATCGCGGAGTCTCCGAAGTTTCTCTGGTAATTTTCAAATCTGAAGTTTTGCTTTGGATATCACGATTTTTGTTAATCAGCCGCGATCGAGAAGAGCGTTTTTACTCTCTCGTTCGCATCAATGCAACATATTTCCCAATTTCGTGATGTTGCGTCTTCATCGTTCCTTACTTCTCTCTTTTTGAGTTCTGTTTGGTATAAATGCGATCCTTTTTTTTCCTTCCTTGCCTAATATTTCTCGTTTCCTTGCAATTACGGTTATAAAAAGTCAGACAAAATGCAGTCGTCAACGTATGCGGTTAAAGGAAACGCTGCGTTTGCGTTTCAGAGACGGACCTTCTCTTCTGACAGATCGACGACTTCTACCGGAATTCGCTTCGCTGGTTATAAGAGCTTAGCCACCACCGGGCCACTCTACTGTTCTGGTTCTGAAGCCATGGGAGCGACGCTTGCTCGTGCTGATAACGGGATCCAGAGCGTTATGAGTTTCTCTTCTGTCAAAGCTCGATCGGTCAGAGCTCAAGCCTCATCTGGTTCGTCTCTTCTAATGCTCTTCTATCTTTGTCTATCATTAGATTCTGTGATTGCTTACAAGTTCTTAAATACAATTTGAAGAATCTAATGTATAGTTTGGGATTTGGACTAATCATCTGATGGTTTGAGGAATGAAATGTAGATGGAGATGAAGAAGAAGCTATACCTCTGAGATCTGAAGGGAAAAGCTCTGGAACAGTTTTGCCTTTTGTTGGTGTTGCTTGTCTTGGTGCTATACTCTTTGGTTATCATCTCGGGTATGACTAAATACTACACTGTTTTTATCTTGGTGTGATCATGGATGATGATGTTCTATTGGACTGAATCAGGGTGGTTAATGGTGCTCTTGAATATCTTGCTAAGGATCTTGGGATCGCCGAAAATACTGTTTTGCAAGGCAAGTATATGATGATCCACTTCTTTACTCCTCCTGTCAACGGTAAAATGATTCGTGTTTTGATTAGTAGCCAAACTCATAATTGGTATTCTCTATGATTGGTGTTGAGCAGGATGGATTGTTAGTTCTCTGCTTGCTGGTGCTACGGTAGGTTCATTCACTGGAGGTGCATTAGCTGACAAATTTGGACGAACAAGAACTTTTCAATTGGATGCTATCCCGCTTGCCATTGGAGCTTTCTTATGGTAAATTTTCAAGCACTAAGCCATACCTATTGGTGAGACGTTAATTGATTTCTTAACGCATTGGTTCTTTTTTTATTGATTAGTGCAACAGCTCAGAGTGTGCAGACTATGATTGTGGGACGTCTGCTCGCTGGAATTGGAATTGGAATCTCATCAGCGATTGTACCACTTTACATATCTGAGGTTGTTTAAATACTGATTTTCATTATTTTTGCACTTTTAGCATAAGATGTTAGATTTGTTTATATGTTATGTCTCTGAAGCGTTTGATGATGGTTGTCAGATATCACCAACTGAAATCCGTGGAGCACTCGGATCTGTGAACCAGTTGTTCATCTGTATAGGAATACTTGCAGCCTTGATAGCTGGATTACCCCTTGCAGCAAACCCTCTATGGTATGTAACATCCCTTTTTTATTCATCATCTTTTATTTTGGGTTGCATACTGTGATAAGTTTTGATATCGTGGTCTTCTAGGTGGAGGACGATGTTTGGTGTTGCAGTTATCCCTTCCGTTCTATTGGCCATAGGAATGGCTTTTTCTCCAGAAAGCCCAAGGTGGCTCGTTCAGGTACTCTCAAGGAACAGATCTCAACACTTAAAATGAGATCAATTTTTGACAAGTCAAGGAAATCAATTTTGCAGCAAGGAAAAGTCTCTGAAGCTGAAAAGGCGATCAAAACTTTGTATGGTAAAGAAAGAGTGGTTGAACTAGTTCGCGACTTATCAGCCTCTGGCCAAGGTTCTTCTGAGCCGGAGGCAGGATGGTTTGATCTATTCAGCAGCCGCTACTGGAAAGGTATAGCAAGACTTGGTGGAGATACATTGTTTAGTTTGTAATAAAAGCTGACGGATTCCTTTCAAAGGTCATATCGGATTGATCAATTTACATAGTTTCTTGTCTGTTCTTGTTGTAGTTGTAAGCGTAGGTGCGGCTCTCTTCTTGTTTCAACAGTTAGCCGGGATAAACGCAGTTGTGTATTACTCCACATCGGTATTCCGTAGTGCGGGAATCCAATCAGATGTTGCAGCCAGTGCTCTCGTTGGAGCATCAAATGTCTTTGGTTCGTTTCCCCGTTATGTTCTCATTAAATTCCAAAAATAACCAAAAAAATAACACGATAAAAATCTGGTCGCAGGCACTGCTGTTGCTTCATCGTTGATGGATAAAATGGGAAGGAAAAGTCTTTTACTGACAAGCTTTGGTGGAATGGTACATGTTTTTATTAAAATTCTTAGCCATATTCGAAAATCTCAACCCTCATTAGTATTACCACAACAGGACTAACTTGGATTTTATGGTTTTGTATTGAAAAGGCTTTGTCAATGCTGTTACTCTCCTTGTCCTTCACATGGAAGGCTCTTGCTGCCTATTCTGGAACCCTTGCCGTTGTTGGAACTGTTCTGTAAGTCAATCTCCTCTTAACACTTCCTTATAGTCTCTCTGTATAGGACTTGACTGACTCTTATGCTCGGTTGTTTAAATCAGATATGTCCTGTCATTCTCACTTGGTGCTGGCCCGGTACCGGCTCTTCTTCTTCCAGAGATATTTGCATCCCGAATCAGAGCAAAAGCCGTCGCTCTTTCTCTCGGCATGCACTGGGTATATACATATATCTATAGGTTTTATGGGTTCAGAACAGAGTTTCTTCTCTCTGTTTCTAATGTTTTGTTTCTCTTTTGCCCTAACAGATATCAAACTTTGTGATCGGACTATACTTCTTAAGCGTTGTGACTAAATTCGGAATCAGCAGTGTCTACTTGGGTTTTGCTGGAGTCTGCGTCCTTGCGGTCCTCTACATTGCAGGAAACGTCGTCGAGACTAAAGGTCGATCACTGGAGGAAATAGAGCTTGCTCTTACATCTGGAGCTTGAAATTAAACAAAAGAAATCAGCAGAACAAAAACCAGTTTGTTTCATCATTTAGTTTGTGAGTCTTTCTCTAATCTGCTACTCTTAAATTGTACAATGGACGACGTTATCAATAACGAGAAATCTTTTCATGACCACTACATGTTGGCTTTCCTTTCCCACCTCTCCCTGGTATCTAGCCTGTTTCAAAACAAAAAAAGCATGGCATTAGCACGGTTTTCTCAATATGAAAAAGAATTCTAAAATTAGCGAAATAAGCTCACCCCCAAAACAGTTTTTGTGGCTTCTTCGGTACTGTGACTACTGTCTTGTTATGATTCTGTTCTTCTAAGGTAGAAGAAGAAGAAGAAGTTGGTTCTTTCAACTTTTTAGAGCTTTCGCCATCTTCGATCGCTTTACTCTGAGAATTCTTGCTCGCTGCATTTCAGTGTAGAGCTTTTAGTCTAGTGAATATGAACTGAGAATTCTCAAAAAAAGAGAGCTAAATATATATATACCTTTAGGTTTCTTCTTATGAATCTTTGCATTAGCTTTTATTTGCATACGTCTCTTGTGTAGCTCCTGTAATCTCAACACAACCAAAATGGCTTCAAATTCAAATTGCTATGTACATAGTAATTCGGTTGAAAGAAAAAAAAAAAAAA
>Ga0041059_1003339_pt1 | contig 11066 bp, 4 predicted proteins | sample AraColnosormetaG_FD_56232 | JGI IMG/M metagenome (GOLD analysis project Ga0041059, IMG submission 56232) | Arabidopsis roots microbial communities from North Carolina, USA - Col MF nosort | ecosystem: Host-associated > Plants > Roots > Unclassified | place: USA: North Carolina | collected 2013-09-02 | reverse complement strand
GGTAAAACCCACCCATTTGAATTAATTGTTGAATTATGGCTCAAATCTTCAACATTATCTTCAAAAATCCCCTCCAAAAATGTATATATAGATTTGCACTTGTTTTCCTAAAAATGAGATATTTTAGAATCAATATAGAAACAAACCGGATGGGACATGGACAAAACATCGAGATGGTTGTGTTATAATAATTATAAACTGGACGATCTAAATTCAATTTAGGTGCATATACTCGGTAATTTCTATCCAAATAGATGTTGTCATTTTCTAATAATTGAGGACAATGCAAATGATATCATGTGTACTCATTAATGTATTTAACATTAGTATGCATATTTATGATATTTGTGTTGTCATATTTATAACGATTCTGTTTGTGAAGCCCGTTCTTATGGCTAAATTATAACCTTTTCAACCATCATTTGAAACCATTGAACACAGCACATAGAACAAGAACAAGAGCAATGGCATCACACTCTAATTCAGGGATGGCGCTATACACACACTCTTTTGGAGTGTTTGGTCTGTCGGTGGAAAAATAATTTGGAAGTCAAAATCAGTGAACTGATTTAACTCTGTCATGCTAAGACAAAATCTGTTAACTTTGCTGGACAAAAACAAATAGGCTCTTAGTAAGCTATGATGATGGCGAAGGATTCCAAAGACAGTGACGTTGCGTACTTTTCTCTAATGAATAGATATTTACATGACATAATATTTTGGTATTGGATTTGTTGTCGAGTATAATTCAGAAATCAACGAAAGCATGCCCTAATATCACAATATAAAATTTTAAATATGTTATTTCAAAACCTGATTTTAATTTCTCTTTAAATACATGCATATATATATATATATATAAATCTATTATCACATACAAATTTAAAAAGTTTTTAAAAACATTATCGTATCTTTAGATAGCGTTTTTCCTAATGTGAAAAATACTTGTTTCCTCTAGTGATTTGATATTGTATTTTGAGGTAAAATCTAGATTAAGATTTCATATGGTATTAACCCCACTAGTTCAAATAAATATGAAATGAGCTTAAATTTAAAATTTAGACCTAAACAGTTTTATCTAAACTATTTCAACATACTATTTCAACCGTCAGTGTCATTTTTTCTCTTTTAATCACACGATTAGATTAACATAAAATTCTATGATTGGTTGTAATAAGAGTTAAACTTAGAAGTTGTTTTATGGAAAGTAAGTTGTAAAACACGTTTATGATTGGTCATAATTTAACATTTTTCGAAAAAAAATAAAAAAAAATTCACACCACTTAACAAAAAAAAAAAACGACATCCTAAATTCCTAATGAAATCTGAACTATCCGTTTCGAAGTCTATAGTCTATACTATTTATACATCCTTAGGGAAATCATAGTGAACATGGCAAGATATGTTAATTTACATGATGTCTACAAGTCCTTGGGCGTTAAAGTTTTATACTTAAGTTATAACTATAAGAGAGAGGGAAACAAAAGAAAAAGAGTGAGAGAAAACAGAGAAGTAAAATGGAGGTGGAGAAGTCATAGGTTTCGTCGCAGAGAGTCTGATGATATACATGTATAAATTAAAGACACCGAAACCTGTGCAAGGAGACGTATCTCTGAAACTTGGCTCGTGTCTTTGTCTCTTCACTATTTATTTTCAGACACTGACTTCTCACTGCTTTTAATTTAGTGGCTGGGGGCAGCCGACAATTCTTCAGGTGACATTGACCCATCTCTCTTTTCTTTAATGTATAGATTTCTCTATTACTGACCTATATTGATTAAAATATGTTGATAGAACAACAAGTTGATATGGCCGAGTTGGTCTAAGGCGCCAGATTAAGGTTCTGGTCCGAAAGGGCGTGGGTTCAAATCCCACTGTCAACATTACAGTTTTTTTGTTTTGTTTTGTTTTGTTTTGGGCTTAACGATAAGTTCGGCCCCAATTTAATTGATTCGATTAGGCCCAATAATTGGCTTGTTTGATTTCTCGTTTTCTTTCTCAAACTCAGGTTTGATTGGTTCGTATGCAACCATGTTCGCGGACGGTTTTGGCTGTACGTGATTTTAGTAATTCGGCCAACATGATTATTATGTGTCATCTCTTATTTGCATTTAGGATTTTTTTTTTTGCCGAAAGACTTGTTGTTATACTTAGTGCGTGAAATTATTCACCTTTTTGAAAGGCTTATCCCCAAAGATTAAATTATTATTAGTAAAGGCCATTTCACGTGCTTTGCTTGTGTGCTGAATTCAATTTATCAATCTATGGATGAATTGAAAACTCAAGAAAGTCACCAATAGTGCATTGAAAAGTTTTGGAAATCTGAGAATAGTGAAGAAATATTCAAAAGCTTATTACTACTATTAATTTTGACCGACCGACAACTAATACTAAGGTTTAGAGGTAGACATGGAGTATTTCTCGTGACAATGTTTTAAAAAAAGGACATTCGAAGACATTTGAGACAGAAGTATCATCTCACTACTCAAATACAAATCTAATATATCATCCGAGTTCCGACAATTAGAGTGGATCTAAATGGATGAAGAGAGACGAGACGAAGAAGAAGTTTCTCATATTTGTATCCCTTTTCAATTCTTGAACGAAGCTCTCAAGACCTTCCTAAAGTGTCTTGGTCTCCATATTTCTCCTTCTCCTTCAATTTCCTCGGCATCTTCGGTAAGCATTTGTTAGAAAGCCATCGAGAAAGAAAGTTAAATAGAAGATCGATATTATGCATATCATACAAATTTAATTGTAGCTCATGTATATGCATGTCTTTTCATATGGACGTTAATACCCATTTGAGAAATAATATATATGAGGAGTTTTTTTTAACTATAAGTTTACAAATGTAGGAGGAGGCTACACAAGACGTTGTGTCAACAAGGGGCGGCGTGATAGTCAAATCGAAGAAAGCCGCGAGAGAGCTACCTAGCTCCGGAAAGCCAGGCCGCCGCAACTAGGAGTTTGATTGGTTTTCTTGCAGCCGCCAATAAACCCTTTATTAAGAGATGATTGCGGTTGCAAGTACTTGACTCATAAGTCCTAGGCTCATAGCATCTCATATTGATCTAAATTAAAAAAAGTTTTGTTTTTTTAAGTGTTTGCAGTAACGAACATTAGTGACACTTTTTTTTTAGTGATAGGTTACAATAATAAGTTTTTCTAAATTTATGCCAAATTTGTCAAAAATTCCCATCTTTCAAGTTTCAACATGATCTATTTATCTTCTATCAACAAATTTCATATAAAAAATTTCTATACTTTTTTTTGCTGGTATCAAACTTTTCTATACTTGATACGTACGTACACATATAATAGTTGAATTTTTGACTAACTGTAATTACGGTAAATATTAATTAGTTTCACACATGCACCCGTTTTCAACTGCTATATATGTTAATCGTATAAATCGTTAGTAAACATTTTTTTTCTTGGTAAGGATCGTTAATAAACATTTTAGTAATGTTTATATTCACAATTTAATTAAATCTATTGCAGCAGCTGGTTTTAATTTGTTGACATCATCATTAGAATATTATGTTAGCTTAGCTCGTGGGTCATATATTAATCAATCATAATTACTCGGCGTTTGTAACGCATTATTCCCCTTAGCGAGACATTTTTGTCGTATCTTATTGTTATATGCTACGTTCTATAAACATATCCCTAATTATTGTGTAAATAGTCAACGTTTGTATTGTTACATATGTACATGTAAATCAGTAAATAATGACTCATAAAAGTGCAAAATCGTTTGATGATTAGACCAAAAACTGTTTATCAAATTACGATTTATGACAATATAATCTAATTAATGTTATTATACTTTGTTTATCAGTATTATGGATTGTTTTCACGTTTCAAATTCGGTTTATATTATTATGATCACCACAGACGAGTATATAGTATTCAATTTCACTACTTTTTTTACACGAGTACAGGACATAAACAAATCGTAAACAGGAAGATGCAATATAGGAATAGATGCGACCGATAAGCTGTTACAATCAGATTAGTATATTTAATTATCATATTTTAGTTATAACCACTCAATGTAATTGCTGTAAGTTGACTAAGAAGAAATGATGAGTGATTTGAACTCTATTTATGACCCAATCTCTTGTAGTTAGAAGAAAGAAGAAAAAAAATGGAGGGAGAGGGAAGAAGAGAAGATGGAGATTGCTCTTATCTCTGCATCCCTTTTAACTCCATCCGCGATATCTTTCAATCGTTCTTCACTAGGTTTCGCGGTCTAACTCCTGATAATTCTCCGGTGACGGTGAGTAATATGAATCAACAATTCTTATAAGTTAATATGCACGGATTCATACAAAATAGATTTATGATCACTTCTATCAAAAGCAATTTTCTCGTTTTCCTTTTAACGTGAAATTCACAATCCTATATCATATATATTAAAACGATGATTAATTTGTTTAATATTCGTCAGTGTTATGAAGTAAATATTTCTGATAACTGTTTGTAATTTCGGAGTTTCTTTAATCGTTATTTTTTGTATTTTACAATTTTACATACTTGTGGAATTTTGAATAACTATTTGCCAAATGATCATGTTCTTAATCGTGATTAAATTTACTCGGATGGGTACGATATTAATATATGGTAGTTGGTACTTGTATAAAGAAAATGGTAAATGGTTTCTTGAGCTCATTCATATAAAATCAATCATTTAAAAAATCAAATACATGTTTCGAATCCGTGGGCTAATTTATGAAACTTGATTTGGAAACTAAGTCTAAAGTACGACATGAATGTTTTTTTTTTTGTTTCTGAATTATTGTCACATCTTTCTTTTCAATATGAAATTTCTAATGGAAAATGTGTATATGTAATAATGTTGGTGACGAAGATATCACAAGAAGTAGAGGAAGAGACAGAGGTAGTGAATATACCGAGGAGTGTGGTGTCGGGGAACGTTGCAGCGCGAAAGGGTAAGCAGCAAACGAGTTCCGGGAAGGGTGGAGGTACCAACTAGGCACCTTCCTAATTTTAGCTTCCACAAGTCTTCGTTTCAACAAAAAGTCAACTTCAACATTAAGTTAATAATATTGTTAACATTTACAACTTCTCAAGCTTATGTATATTGTTATAAGTATCTTATATTTTATGTGAATTATGTGATTATTGACTGTTTGTAAGCTCTTTGAGTCATTTCATGTATGAATAAAAGATAAAAGCAAATTCCCTCTTATGATATATGAAAAAGTTGTAAAAGAAAAAATAATTAAATAAGGATGAATAAAAAGTTTGGGATTGTGACTGTAAATAATAGTGCTGGCTAGTTAAGATTGTGATTCAGAACTACAGATCTTGGCCAAGGTGAATAAAAAGTTTCACAAATGGGCACAAGAATGTAAAAAGACAATGAGTTAGATAAAAATAAATCAAGATTATTTGTTGTTTTTATTTATAAATAATAATAAAAGTTCTAATTGTTTTACTGATATGCAACTACAAAACTGTAGAGTGAGTGGGTCATTCGTACGCAAACCAAAATATTCCCTTTATCTGTCCCAAAATGAAACTAAACTCCAAGGGTTTTATGGGTTTGCACAGTTGGCCACTGATCTCTGCATCTGAAATTCAAACTCCACATTTTCCATTGTATGTGAATACATGATTAAATAAAAAAACAATTTTGCCAAAAAATGAAACTAAACACTCTACAAGTAAGGCAGCGTAACAATATCTTTTAAAGAATAATAAGAAAGCGATTTTGTCCACTACCTTGAATATTTTTATGTCTTGATTTCTATAGTAGACTTTTTTGATAATTCCCAAAAACAGTGATATTTATTCTTTTAAATTAATTTATATATTTTTGATTGAATAGTTTGATAAAACTTCTCACAGCTAGTTTATATATAGAAGAAAGATCTAATAAGATAAATTAAGACTTTCATCGATCATTGGCCTTCAAAACCAATTTGATCTGGTCAACCTTATTGTAAGTAGAGCACATGTGTACATCATGTTGAAAAACATAAATAAATAGTAATATTTTATACCGAACATGCAATAATACGAAAAGACGCGCCAAATGAGCTGTTATTAGTAGATTAATATATGTAATTACCATTTTATAATAATTAGTGTAAATTACTAAATACTGATGAGCCTATATTAATAAACTCAAGTCACACCTCAGTCTCTCACTTAGCTCTCACGAAGCAGAATTGAAGAAAAACATGGAGAGAGGAGTTTCTTATTATCTATGGATTCCTTTTAAGTTCATCCACCAAACTTTCGGATCTCTTTTACTCAAGCTTCTCGGTTTGCGATCTCCATCTGATCATAGTTTTCCGGTAAGTGATTTCTGTGATAAACGACCATAATTAACATTCCTCTGTGAGCGTTCATGTGATTAGATCTCGTCGTCTCAAGATGATGAGTTTCATATATTGGATTGAGCTTTGGTAAAGATTTTTCTCTTTCGGTAGAGATTGTAACTCTTGACTATTGAAGGAAAATTAGTTGTCAAGATTTTGAATGTATTTTTTTTTTTTTAACTATGAGTTGAACGATTTTATGGTTTTTAACTCTTAACTCGAAATTAACTACTAATAAGTGGATTAGTCCAAATTTCTTATATATTATTCTAAGCTTCAAACTTCATATATGATTGCTAACACGCATTGTACATATATATATGATGGATTCTTTAGGCATTCATATCGACAAAGCTTAATATTGGGTTGGTTTGGTTAGAACAATTTCGGATCGGATCCTATTTACGTGAAGTCATATCTTATATCTTAAAACAAGACTGTAACTACTAACTAGTGAGCTGCATGTTTTTTTGGTGGTCTAGAAAAAAAAACTTGTTAGGTGAAACTTAAAGGGATTTTAACTTTAGTTAGATGCTGACACCTCATAAAGAATAGATCATCTTCAGTTCTTGCGCTGACACATCACCCCATCAACTTTTTTTGTTTATTTGTATGTATGCTTAAAGATATATCTCCTTTTTAATATAAACTTCAAATTTATCACGACAGGAGGATGGGGAGGAGGAAGTTAAGGTTGTGGAAGTGTCGTCGAGGGGTCTTCCCGGGAAAAAGAATGTACTAAAGAAGTCGAGAGAAAGTTCCGGCAAGCCGGGAGGCACCAACAAGAAGCCGTTTTAGTTTTTCACTTCAACTAATAATATTTGACGGAGAAATTCTTCCTTACATTTTCATCTATTTAGTGTAAGATCTAAGAGAATAGTTTCATATTTGTATCGTATAATTCCTGAAGATTGCAACTCCTACGAGTCCTTTATTTTTTTTCTTTAAGACAATAACTAAAGAGAGACGTGAATCATACTTAATTTCTTGTGAGAAACTTGTAAAAGAAATAACCGATCATATATCATCTTAAGAAACAAACAGATCAATTCGATCTCTTACCTCGAAAAATGTAGAACCAAATAAATACCTTATCATAAACAAAACAAAAAAGCAAATTAAATAACTAATTGGTTTTAAAAAAATTATTTGCATGTATATTCTAGAGTCATGTGGTGGTGTCTCGCTCTCAGTACATATATCCAAGAAAGTTGAATGAATGATGAGGTGGGACTTGATAAATAAGGAAATCTATTTATTATCTTTCGGCTTTGGCTATATATACACCTACCCCTCGAATATAAACCATTAATTGAAAAATACAAATGGTTGAGACTTGAATGTTCGGAATGTAAAAAATTAGAGTTTAGAGCTTGACATAATTTGAAGGAAAAAAGACAAAAAGTATGTATATATCGATTAAGGAAAACTTAAATGTCATGATGCCAATCTTAGTCGAACAAAAAAAATTCGAATTTTAGGACATAACTTATGGAATTGTTGGTTTTCTTATAGCCTCAGCTTTTAACAAAGAAAGAGACGGCCACTCTAAAAGATGGTGCAATGTTTTTAAAAAGAGTTGGTTATAATTCACCGCTTTATAATCACAGTTTAAGCATATGATTGATCTTTTGGTGACAAAGAAAATTTGAGGAGAAAGTCACATATAGAGGAACTTAGAAGATAGCGAAGATGCAGCAAGAGAGAGATCACAAAAGAGATTGTTGCAAGCTCATGCCTCAAACTGTCAAGGCTTTCTTCAAGTGTCTGAGATTCAGACGTTCTTCTTCTTCTTCTTCAGACATGGTGAAAGCTAGAGCAAGAAATGTAAAAACTGATCATTCTGTCTCTCCTCTGTAAACTCAAGGATACTTTCTTTCTGCTAAGCTACTATTATCTTTTTTTTTTTGTGTGTTGCAGGAAGAGAAAGAAGAACCTTCATCTATCGAAACTTCAACTAGGAGTCTCAACGTAATGAGGAAAGGGATAAGGAAACAACCAGTTAGCTCGGGAAAACGAGGTGGAGTTAACGACTACGACATGTAACTAGAATCTTGATGTAGAATTGGATAATCTTGTTTGGTAGTTACTCTACAACATACTTTCTTTGCATCTCATGAATCATCATGATATATTGATATTAATATCATAATTTCAAATCAATCAAATTACACTCTTAAGCTAGAAAGACTCAAGCGGACTCTGAAAAAGGGTAAAGAGAAAAGTGGCATCTGATTGATCACCTTCTAGGCTTCTACTGCTTAGCACGCTTTGCAAGATAACTTGTAGTGATTTTAGAGAAACGAGTGATTGTGGAGAACAATTGCCATAAAGAGCGTCCCTTAACAACACCTTCTCTAAAGCTCCTCGCTTGTTTAGCCAACATTGGTTCTGTTTCATCTGTCTTGGTTTGACGCATCACCTCCTGCATTGAAGCTACTGATGAGGTAAAAATGGAGTTAACCATGAAAGTCCATAGTTCGAATAGAAGAGTTCAGAAGTGAAAGGTCAGACCTGGATTCATGTTTGTTAACCGTCTTAGTCTATCTTCAGCTACACGAATAGCCCGTGTCGAGCTTTTAACACCTTGAGTGATACCTTGGCTACACAAACACTGAAAGAGTTACAAAACAGATATGAAGAAATTGGTAATCATCATGGTGGGATGTGAGACAAACCCTAAATCACTGAGCTCCATAGTTAAGTCACTGATCTCCATTCCCGATAAACGAACAGCAGCCATTGTATCTGGTAGCTCTTCTCTAGTTACATCCAAAAGCTTTTCAAGAGACTCAGCTGCTTTCTTGAAAGCCTTTCTCAACATTCCAAAGTAAAACTCAAATCAACCTTCAAAATCCATCAAAGGGTTGAAGAAATCTGTAAAAGCAAAATGTTGGAGAACGAACCAGAAGAGTAGGAATCGCAGCAAAGAAGAGCCACGATGCTGAAATTGCTGTCTGCAACAGAACCCATGATGATGATTGTTTACAAAGTGACATAAAGTCCAGATCTTTATTGAGCAATTTGAATCAAAACCTAAATCCAAGAGAGGCTTACCACGCAAGCGACGACATTGAGCAAGACGAAGTGCTTCTGTGTGAATGTCCATTGAGAGAGTTGGAGAGGAGGCTGTCCCACGGACGATGTTAATTGGGAAGAGATCGATGGCTCCTGAGGATTCGAGTACAATGCAGAGGGAGTAGAAGATGCGATTGAGTCTGAACCCTTGGTCAATCGTGAAATCGGTGAAGCTAGCCGGAGAGTGACCCGTCGGCGAAAGGAGAGATTTTTATCGATGAATCCGTTATGGAGAATCGGATTCCAAGAGATTAGAGATTGGGGTGATTGCAATTTCGAAGGCGAGAATAACATTGTGAATGGTTTTAGCTCTATTCGTCAGAAACCATTGTTAAGCTTCGAGTCGACGATAACAATGGATTTCAGTTGTGTCAGCGAGAAAATTTGCGTCAAGTTTAGAAACAACAATATTTCACGAAAAGTCCTCTGTTTATGCGTTAACTATTGAAAATAACCCCATTACTATCATTTGAGTTAATTTGACCTTCTTTGCGTCATATGCAAAATCGGAACACCACCACATTGGTTTGGAGGTTTGTGAGCTACAAGCCTATAAACTACACGTAGCACCTCCCTATGCACGTGTCACATGAATGATTTTAAGGGTTTGGGCTGATGTTTGAGCTATAACTACATATATACATTTGGTTTGATTCGTTTTTCTTACATTATAGTTTCATCAAAAGCCAAAGCATAATTGATGGATCAAGTACTCTACTCCTCTTACATCATAAAAATCCCTGTAATATCACGAATATCACCATCACAAGCTCAACTTACGACCAGGCTCAATAACACGACTTATTTTGGCTTGTCATCGTCGAGAGGCAATTTTGGGAAGGTGTTTGCAAAAGAGTCTCGTAAAGTGAAACTGATTAGTCCGGAAGGTGAGGAGCAAGAGATAGAAGGAAACGAAGATTGTTGCATACTTGAGTCTGCGGAGAACGCGGGACTTGAACTGCCATACTCGTGTAGGTCAGGGACTTGTGGGACATGTTGTGGAAAGTTGGTGTCAGGGAAAGTGGATCAGTCACTAGGGTCCTTTCTTGAGGAAGAGCAGATTCAAAAAGGTTACATCCTCACGTGTATCGCACTTCCACTAGAAGATTGTGTTGTTTACACTCACAAACAATCCGATCTTATATGAGTTACACATGCCTGCCTTGAACTTTTGAAATCTCAGTATTAAAATATGTATTTCAGTATTTGATGTGTTTTGATGTATTTTTATGTATTGATATCATTTTACATACGTTGATTCAAAATATTTAAATCGGATTCCACTTACAAAATCAGACTAGTAATGTATATGTGCTTCGATCATCTTTGTTCAGTAGTTGAGGCTTTTATCCCCATCATGGGTCTGTAATTGGTATCAAATATACTATATAGGCCCATTAAGGATTCGTAAGATATGGGAAATAACGTTGGGCTTTATTTCGTCACCATGGGTTTAGTTGTTGTTGTTGAGTTGTCTTTTTCGCATCTGGACGGATATTGTCCGTATGAATTTCTTAGACTATAAAGATTAAATGTAATTTCAAATTATTATTTGATATACTTAATTCAATTTTATAAATTTAATATCTTCAAAAAAGTTTGTGTCCACAATATAACAAATGTTATCAAAGC
>Ga0041059_1003338_pt1 | contig 11067 bp, 11 predicted proteins | sample AraColnosormetaG_FD_56232 | JGI IMG/M metagenome (GOLD analysis project Ga0041059, IMG submission 56232) | Arabidopsis roots microbial communities from North Carolina, USA - Col MF nosort | ecosystem: Host-associated > Plants > Roots > Unclassified | place: USA: North Carolina | collected... | reverse complement strand
TATATATATATATATATATGAATCTTGTAATTTCTTTTATTTAAATTTGAATAACCTTTATAGTGACATATACAAATAATTCTTTTTGTCTCTTTTTTTGGTAAAAATGACATAATTCTTTTAACCTTTGTTTCCCATTTTAGGAACTTTCCTTTAATAGCATGTCTAATGACAAAGTCACAAGGTTGGAATATATATAAACCTTTGACAGCGATTGTTTCTCTGATGAGATCTGTGTAGAGATGAGCAGTGAGCGAGTTCCGGAGGTCCAGAAAGCAACCCACGACACTTTCATCTCCGCCGCCATATCCCCCGCGAACCAGATGAACGCATCCGTGAGCATGCATGTCACTTTCCTACCAACCTCAGTCTCCGCCACCGCGAGTTCTCTCCTAAAAATCTCCGGCGCCGCTTCAAGAAACAGCTCGACCGCCTCCTGTGGATTCCTCGAGAGCACGTATCCCTCGGGAACACCGTCGGACACGTCATGGACCCGAATGTTCGGAGGAAGATCGGAGGAGAGCAACGAGAAGTTGGATTGTGAGGTGTTCAAGAAGGAGAAGACGGTGGAAGGAGCTGCGGTGGCGAGACGACGGGTGACGGCGAGGATAGCCTGACCATGACTGCCGAATGGAAAAGCGAGAACTGCCACGTGGGAGTTGGCCATGGAAGAGAAAGCAAACGTTAATTAAAGAGAGAATATGAATATGGAATGGTTGTGGACCTTGTGGATTAAATACAGAAATACCATGTATTGTCGGGTTTTTAATATTGTTGGTAGGTAAAATTCGTGGTTCATCTTTATTTCACGTAAGAAAACCCAAATTTAATGGATCTTATTAATATATATATTATTTGATTTGATTGTTCACTAAATTTAAATGTTACAAGGGACGACTTTTTGGGTCATATAGTTTTGAAAGTTGGATGGGAGAGAGACTCAATGACCGACACATAAACAAAGGATGAGATCGAGTAAAGAAGTTGTAATGTTGGTCACTAGTCCCTGATGGTAGTAATACCACGAGCGCTTGACCGGTCTTTTCCTCAAGATTTTCTGAGCCGTGCATTCAAGATCACAGTCCAGCAACCCAAATTTGCTATCTCCATATGCTCCTTCATCCAACGTATCCTTGACATCACTGCTAAGATTTATACCCATTGGAGAGTTCTCATCCATGAACTATCTTTGCGACTAGTTAACATATGAAAGAGAACGACTAGCTGTTGTTATCACAAAGAGAGAGCTTCCACATTTCCTTATGTGTTTTTGTATTAAGCAACGATGCCCCCAGATTGGCTAAGTCCAATTGTTCGTATTTATAAACACTCAATTTGTAATTGAGTTTGATTTACAAGTATGTTGAGATTATAAGAAATTGTGTGTTCATAACAATTAACAACATCAAACCATCCTTATGAATTCAAAGTAGCTTCCTTTAGAAGACAACGTTCTTCTTCTTCACTAACTCTGTTTTTGTTACCAATAATAGAAACTGTTGTTATTTATTTGTCCAAAATCATTTCACATTCAAATAATGTTTACAACTGCATCCAACAATCCTCTGAAATTCTCAGAGGACCTTCCTTTAGAAGAGACAGCTTCGTAAGCTAGTTCTTTAAGTTTCTTAGCATTACATTTCATCTTCTTACCATCATCTTGAACTAAAACTTTATCCAAACACTTCTCAAACCCATCTTTCGTGAAGACTCCATTGATAATCGTCATTCCAATCTCCCACACAACCTCCACCGCTCTTCCGTTCAATCTCTGATCCCCAAAAAATGGCCTGCAAATCATCGGTACACCACCCGATACACTCTCCAACACCGAGTTCCATCCACAATGCGTCACAAACACACCCGTTGCTTCGTGTTTCAGCAGTTCCACTTGCGGTGCCCATGGAACCACTATCCCTTGCTCTCTTGTCCTATCCAAAAACCCTTTTGGTAACTGAACCAAGCTCTTCTCCTTAAGCGACCAAACAAACGGCACTTTACTCGATTCCAACCCTTCTGCTATCGCCGCAAGCTCTCCAGGAGGCGGTGTCATGACCGTACCAAAGCTAATGTACGCCACAGAACCAGAAGATCTCTTCTCCATCCAAGCCAAACAACCGTGAGGATCTTGCACTAGTTGTTGCAATGTAGAAGATAATAACCCGAGAGGACCGATGTTCAGATATCGTTTAAATCTCGATCTGAGGTTATTCGTCAATGTAGGATCCAAATCTTCAAAAGAATTGATGAAAACAGCAGTGGCACGAGGCAAAGCAAGACCCATTTGATGAAGCATCTTTGAGAAAACAGAGTCTAAATTCCCAAACACAACTCCTTCTGGTGTATCTTTGACTCTGATCTTCTCCATTCCTGAGATAACCCCTATTGTCTCCTCCATACGCTCACCTACTTCTGTAAATTAGAATGGAATCATAAACATTACCACAAATACATATAAATCTTCAAATCAATAGTATCTTAACCTCTGTTTCTTCTTTTAGCTAAATTTTCCTCTAGTTGCATATTTATTTATGAGATAAAAGACAAAATCACAAGTCGGAATTGGGAAGCATTCAAAAATTTGTATATATTACCTTTGACACCGATGGTTTCTCTGATGAGATCTGTGTAGAGATGAGCAGAGAGTGAGTTTGCTCCGGCGGTCCAAAACGCAATCCACGACGCATTTATCTCCGTCGCCATATCAGCCGCGAACCAGAAGAACGCATCAGTCATCAAACATTTCACTTCCGTACCAACCTCCGTCTCCGCCTTCGCGATTTCTCTCCGGAAATTCTCCGGCGCAGCTTGAAGAAACAGCTCGATCGCCTCCTGTGGTCTCCCGCTAAACACGTATCCCTCCGGAACACCGTCGGCAATATCGTATACTCTGATGTTCGCCGGACGATCTGCTTCGTCACCGGAGGAAAATAACGAAGAGTTGGATTGTGCGGTGTTGAAGAAAGAGAAGACGGTGGAAGGAGAGGCGGAGGCGAGGCGGCGCGTGACGGTGAGGAGAGGAGCTGCATGAGTGCCGAAAGGAAAAGCGAGAACTGCCACGTGGGAGTCTCTGGTTGGGTCGGAGGGTTTGGTCATGGTGCGAGTAATGAAGAAGAAGACTTGAAAAGAGAAGAGAGAGTTTGTTGGAGAATAAATAGAGAGGAGAGGGCTAAAGAGAAGAGAGAGTGTGGTCGTAAATGAACCACCGAGCAAGTGTAAAGCTCGTGTTTCGTGGTTGGTACCGATCTCTTCTCTTTCTTTATATAACAAGTAAACAACTTTTTTAATCAAATTTTTTTATGAACGACAAATTTAATAACAAAATCCGTTTTTTGATATTTTCTTTTTTTTCAGAGAAAATGTTTTTGTTTTTTTATGTAATTTTCTTCTTATAGAAAGGACATTTTTAGGATTGTATTTGTATCTGTACTTTGTACATGATATCTTAATAAAGCAATTATTAGATTATTTTTTCAACCAAAAAAATAAAAATTATTGATTTGTCATAAGATTTGATTGGTTGAATGATTTATTTTAAGACTTTAGAGGGAAAAAATAAAAGAAAATAATCTATTTTACCCGTCAACAAAGTAGTAGACTTTTGTTTTTTATGATCATCCGTTGAAAAAATAGGAAATTATAACACTAGCAAAAAGGGTGGGAGTTAGAGTATCCGTTTGAATTCAGATCGAATATTTTAGATTTTTAGGTTTTCAAATTTAGAGGTATAAAATCTATTCGGATAATTCTATATTGTGGGTTGGGTCAGAATATTTCGAATTTGGATTATCCGAAGTTCCCAAAAATCAACTTTTTTATAAACGAATCTATCTAAACTCCTAGAAAGTATACAAAACATCTAAAAATTTTGAACATTTTTACCCAAATTTATTCAAAAATAGATTAAATACCCAAAAATATCTAAAATATTTTAAAATCCTAATATTTTGACACTAAAATTATTATAAATATAAATGCTAATAATAATTTATTACTATGTACTTAAATTGTAGGTATGTTAGGATATACATTCGGATACTGGTTCAAATTATTACTAACGATTGGGTGTTCAAATTCAGATATTATGCACACCTTAAATTCAAATCCACAAATTGTTTATCAATAAAAGTATATTTTAAGATGGATTTTGAAATCATTAGTTCAATAACACTGAATTTCATGAGACTTTTTAAAATCCATGTTTGAATAACATTAGATTTATAAATTTTACACAAATCTCTTAAAATTTCACTTTCAATTTACCCCCTAAGATATTAAAATTGTTATTACTTCTGATTTTTGACTCAATACTCACTGAATTCGTTTCGTTTGGTAGGTGATATATGTGGCTATTGTTAAACCGAGCCTGCCAACCCAAAATAAAAAGTTAGAAACCAATCCGACCCATTATTTGTAAATTGGGCTGCAAAGCCTAGAAAAAAATATTCACTATTTTGCGATAGTATTATTAAATTTATATATTTGAGAAAATGAGAGAATGGTGGAAGTAAAATAATTTGAAAGGAATATGAATATTCCGTTGAAGAAGACTTGCTCCTGAAATCCTTTGGACCGAAACTCGTAAAATTATTTCCCTTCAATTTCTCTGAAATCTATTCACCGTCTCCTTTGTCTCCTCCTCCAAATCGATCGTTCCTCGTCGTCGTCTGATTTTCTCTACGATTGCTTTTTCTGTCTAGCTCGATAAGATAAAACAAAACTAATTTTTGAAGAGTTTTTTTTTTTGGGTTTGGGAGCGATGGGTCAAGCTTTTCGTAAGCTATTCGATACTTTCTTCGGCAATCAAGAAATGAGGGTAATCTCATCATCTCTCGTGCTATTTATCTGGATGGGATCTCGTGTAATTTTGTCATCTTTGATTTGTTTTGGTTTTAGTCATAGCTTTTATCGCCCATGTCTGACCTTTGATGTTTCGGAATTTTGGATTTGGAAAAGACTTTATAACTCAAGCTTGTGTTTTCTGGATTCTTCTCTATTACGAATCATAGATTTGTTGTTAGCTGTGGCATGATGAATCAGAATTGAAGAAATGATTTTTGAATCTCTCTTTTTTTTTTCCAATTTTGTGATTAATGACAGGTCGTTATGCTGGGGCTGGATGCTGCTGGAAAAACAACTATTCTCTACAAGCTTCATATTGGAGAAGTTTTGTCTACTGTTCCCACCATTGGTAAGCTTTCTGGTTGTTTTTTGAGCTGTGATTATTCTTGATCTCAGAAGCTATGTAGTTGGATTCATTTCTTGTTTTGGAACAAGATTTGGATAGATCTTTGGTGAATGCTGTCAGAATTGTAGATACTCGGAACATCTATCTTCTCCTTCAGCTGAATCTCATGATATTCTGCCAACTTTTGTGATGCCTTGTACTTCTGAAGTCATAAGTTGTGTCTGTGAATTTCTCTTGTGTCATTCAGTTATGATACATGGTTCTTGTGACATTATACTTTTATCTATGATTATTGTTCTGTCATTTTCCTTTTGGTTGTTTGGATTATGTCTGCTGACAATTTAAACTTATGTTACTCAGGATTCAATGTTGAGAAAGTTCAGTACAAGAATGTGATGTTCACAGTTTGGGATGTTGGTGGCCAAGAGAAACTGAGACCTCTTTGGAGGCATTACTTCAATAATACTGATGGACTTGTACGTATATAGTTTTTTTTTCGATTTTTGCTTTCAGTCAGATACTTAACTTTCAAGGTTTTTCCATCTCTATGTTGGCATATGTTATCCTATATTTGGTTATGATGTTGCAGTATCATATGTTGCTTGGCCAATCTTTAGATCTTTTTCCATCTTTATCGACCATGGTATAAGACTACTCTATGATGCTCTTGCAGATATACGTGGTGGATTCCTTAGATCGAGAGAGGATCGGGAAAGCAAAGCAAGAATTTCAGGTATAATACCTCAGAACTTGCAAAAGACTTTTCGTAAACTCTCTGGATTATACCTTACCCTGCTCTCGGATTGCCACAGGAGATCATAAAAGACCCATTCATGCTAAACAGTATCATTCTGGTGTTTGCAAACAAACAGGACATGGTAATTCGATATTTTCTTTTGGTTTTTGTTTGTTTCTCGTCTGTGCTTATAATTCCTCAATTCACTTCTTTACTCTGCTGGATATTAGAGAGGAGCCATGTCACCGAGAGAAGTATGTGAAGGGTTAGGCTTATTTGATCTCAAGAACAGGAAATGGCACATACAAGGTACTTGTGCTCTTCGTGGAGACGGGCTTTATGAAGGCTTGGACTGGTTATCATCTACTCTTAAGGATGTTAAAGCCGCTGGATTCACATCGGTTGGCCACTCGTTTTAAATCTTCCAGGTAATATAAAGACCTGAAAACACCAGCGAGCTATAACCAGTAGTTCAGTACAATTACTCTCAGTCTCGTGATCAGGATCTTGTAAAACGTCATTTCTCCTTGCAGGTATACTTTGATATCAATGGCCAGTGTCTTCTTCTTGGCTTTATCACGAAATCAGAATCTCTGAAGACTTTTTTTGTTAAGGAAAGAATGATCTTCTCATTGTGGCAATATTAGACTCCATTAGACTATTTTTGAATTTTGATCATGCTGCCATGAAAGCTTCTTTGTATATTCTGCTGATGAAGAGTTGTATCATCTGAAAAACCTTCTCTTTGGGGTCATCTTTGTCCGATTAAGACTTTGGTAGATGTATATACATTCCTTCGAAATCATGATATATTTTTTTATAACAATTATAAGTTTTCCCTTCTTCTTTTTCTCAACATATTTGGCATTTTGGCCTTTTGGTGATTTTATAGGTTATGCAGAATATTCAGTTAAGAATCTACCCAAAAATCCCAGTTGAAAACAGTATGTTGCAAACTCTCTTAGAAATTAGAAAAAGCTTAAGCTTAGAGAAAGATTAACACGTTGCTGAAGATAAGAATTTTTATCTCACAAAGATTAACACATAATGCTGACATCGTTATATTACCATTATTAGGTTATCTAGGTTGTTTAATTTTTCTCTTTTATCTAGGGAATTTACTTCTTCTTTCTTTGTGCTGGTCAGTAGGATAAATGCGTTTTACTGATAAACCAGAAATTCCACAAAAACAAGAATATTCTTAAGACTAATATAGTGCAAGATCAAGATCCTAGAACAAGCATTATATTCCAGATCAGTTTTCAAAGCTGATAATGTTCAAACTTTGACTCTCTAGGCACACGTTGTAGGCAACCGTGAATCTCCTTCCTCTGCCACCATTGAATCCGATAATGGTTGTGCAGCAGCTACAGAAGGAAGTTGATAATGCACGATGAATAAACCAAAACATGCTCAAGAAATGATGGAAACTGTAGAAGAAAGTAACAATCAAATCAGAAACTCAACTGTTTTCGCTTAGAGTCTCACTCTCACTCGTGGTCGTCATTGTCTCTGATGGTTCATCGATTGTTTCCATGTCAACAGTCATTGCGTCATCAACATCTGCTTCTTCTACCTCTGTCATTATCTCATCCTTATCGCCTCCCATTGACTCAATTACATTTGGATCGCAACTTGCAGCAGATGTTATTGTCTCTGAGGTTGCTGTGTTTGGATCCTCAGTGGTTTGTGATTGTGGCTCTGTACTGATGGCTAACATAGAAGTAACCAACAGATTCTGCATATATTCCACAAAATCAATGAAGAAATGTGTACATCAAGTACAAAGTTACAGAGGTAAGAGTTTCAAATTCGTACCTTTTCTAATGCAAGAGCGAGTTTTGAGAGCTTTGGGTAGATGCTCCTTGCAGCCAAAAGGATCTGTTGAACACATATTAATCCAAAAAGCTTTGTGGTTATGATGTCAACACAATTTTAAAAGCTTATAACTCTAAACAATATAAGAGAGCAGTTTTTATAAGACACTTGAATGGTATGCTTTGATAATTACAACTTTTCCAAGAGTTGCAAATGTAGCATTTATGTATCCTGGACTTTAAAACGTGGAAAATCCTGATATATCATAAATTTAAGGAAATAAGTTTGTTTAGGATTCCATGAGAATGTTGAACAACAGAGTGAAGGTATGGATTGAACTGATTCTTACACTCTTACACTATACTATACAAGTGAAATTTTTATATTAAATAATGCAAGCTAATAAAAAATGATATCTCTGACATTGGAGTAAATCATGACCAGAAAACTCATCTACTTACCTCACAGAGTCTCTGCAATGTAAATGGAGGTCCATCATCGAATCTAAGAAGGGCTGCAAAACAAGACAGGAACAAAAGAAACCAATTAGAAAGGTCTCTGAGTAAAAAAGAGTACTCAGAGTTGTAAAAGCATAAATAAAACTGGAAAAGGTCAGAAAAAAACATAAAGCAGCTTAAATAACTGAAGTGCAAAGCCCCTGTCACAATTCTCAACATATGGTTCCCACACTGTACAAGAAAGGCACTTTTATTTCATTTACAAAGGTCATTTCTTAAAATTTCTCACAGATTCTTTTTTGTAGCCATTTTGAGGAAACGATGATGGGTAGAGTTATAGCTGGTCTATTAGAAAATAGATTGATAATGATTGACGAGATACTAAACCCCTTGATTAAGCCCTTATACCAAACCCTTTCTCACAGTTTCAAACTCCCATCTACACAAACTTTCTGGAATCAAAGTAACAAAACTAACAAGTGAGTAGATATAGACCTTCATCCAATCGACTAACCAGCTCTGAATATGGTTCTCCAAGAGCTTCCTTTTGTTGCTCATCCGTCATTTTTGCCTCAGAATATTCCGATAGAACCTTTACAACAAACCACATAGATAGTTAAACATTGAAATAATCAGGATGGATGTGGAATGGTAATATATATTCACACTCCTGGTATACCTGCACATACCTTCTTCAACCAGTACGATAGCGTTCCCTTTAGTATCTCCCAGTCCTGCCTGTAATATTACAAGGTAAAAAAAGTACTCAACTAGATGTAGCAATACAGAGATGAGACCCTAAACCCTAGAATTACTCAGAAAGAAACCCATTCATTCAGCACATCGAAACTCTATAGAAGAATACATATCGGGAAGGATAAGATAGGATCCCAGTTTAAGTGCATAACAACAATGCCTACTCATAGGTATAGAAAATTGATATTACCAGAACTTCCCAGTAGATGCTACAGCTTCTAATGTGCGCTTTACTTCTTCCTCAGACATATCTGCTATCTGCTCAGCTCCACTGCAAAAGAAAGATCAATCTTAAAGCACAGAAACCATCTACTATGAAATGAGACACTTAACACCTCGTGACCTCATCTGCAACCAACCAGTCTATGGAAAACCAAAAATAAACCTGAGTGTTCGTTCTTGCATTATCCTCCTAAATCAGATCTAAAATCGTTAAGTAAAAGTTCTGCAAACGGAAGAACACACCTAGATCCTAAAAACAACATCAGAAGCGTAAGGTGGCTCATCGATTCGAAACTCAAATATATCCAAGAAACCAATCGTTTTGCACACAGGCCTCAAGAATAACAATATATGAACTACTAGCATTAACTTAACAGAGATTGGTGAAATAATTTAAGCGCAAAAGCAAGCAAGAGTGATGAAAATCAAAGATATCAGAGTAACGAGAAGAGAAGGAAGCAAACATACGGATGCTCAAGAACTTCGGGAAGGACGGCGTGATCCTGGCGTTGAACGCCGTCATTGGGATGAACGCCGTCATTGGGATGAACGCCGTCATTGGGATGAACGACGGAGGAAATCTCGGAAGTTTCCGATGATGACGGATTCTCCATTTTTGGTTTCAGAGCGATTTTCAATTTTGCTCAAATAGCTGAATCCGCAATTCGCCGGATAAAATTCGGTAAAGAGGATTTTTTCAATTTTGCTCTGACCCGACCCGACTCGACTCGACCCGTATTGGATCCGATTCGACCCGAGCATGTAATGCGCATTTTATATGCGAGAAAACGTGAAGACCAAAATATAGTAGATATTTTTTGGCCTGCGTTATTGGGTTAGGGTTAGAACATTAAAAAAAGAATTATTGGGTTAGGGTTTAGAAGATTATTCATTTGTTTGGCCTACATTAAACTTAAAGTATGGTAGATTTTTTTTTTCTGGTCTTGTAGTTGTACGAGACCATTATTGTTAGAAAATAAAAGTTGAAAAAACTAAAGACGTTTTCTTTTTAAGTTAAAAACAAAAAGAAAATAAAAATAAAGTTTCAGATTATTTTCTTTTCTACACACTTGATAGTATCCTTTTCATTTTGTCTCACACCATTTGTCCAGTCGCTGACCAAAAAACATAAAGACCCATGCTTCCACTGACCCTAAGATCAGTTTTACCACCTTTCATTGATCCTTTGGAAAGTCTAAAATTTCATTTATTGATAGTGACATTTTATTGTCTATAGACATGATACGCATTTATGAGCCAAGTGTACTCACCATTGCCGCCTCATTTTGCTTCGTTTGTCTTTTGTTATAGGTTGGTAAGCCTATGATTTCCTATCACATCTCTCTTTCTCTCTCTTCTCTCTCTAAATGTAGAAATACCTTTCAAATCTATCATAGAACTATTATAACAATCATCGGTTGAAGTAGATGTCAAAACTTACCTTTCAAATCTATCATAGAACTATTATAACAAAATCAAAAGAATAAATTTTGAAACCATTGTGAAAAAAATCAATCAATCAAACAAACAAATTAGAATTTGTTTCATGAGAGTTCACCAGTAATTTTAATTAGTTGCAGCTGCAACTAAGTTATTTTCTTGTTGATGGATCATGGCCTCAATATGGTTCATTGTCTCATTGAACGGGCATCCACGGGTGAATTATTGATTCGGACCAAAGAACATTTTATACCTGTTTAAGAGGATTATGGAGTTGTCTTTCTCCTATCCTTGTTGATTTAGATGATGTAGATGATGAATTTGAATAATTAACTTTGTTTTGCGGCGAAACTTGATGATTAAGAATTTTACAATCTTCCTTTCCTTGTCTTTTCTATCTATTGTTTTTTTTTTTTGGTGTTATACTTGTGTTGATTGCAATATTGCAA
>Ga0041059_1003335_pt1 | contig 11075 bp, 9 predicted proteins | sample AraColnosormetaG_FD_56232 | JGI IMG/M metagenome (GOLD analysis project Ga0041059, IMG submission 56232) | Arabidopsis roots microbial communities from North Carolina, USA - Col MF nosort | ecosystem: Host-associated > Plants > Roots > Unclassified | place: USA: North Carolina | collected 2013-09-02 | reverse complement strand
TTTTTTTTTTTTTTTTTTTTGTAATTTTTTTTTCTATTTCTTTTCATCTCATTCGTAATTTCTTCATGGCTTTAAAAAAAAACTCGATTTAGCTGTATTTTATATGAACTCAAAAGAGACAAACTCGGTAGTTACCAAATTTATAGTGCCCGAGCTCAACAGGGGAAGACAGGGACGTAAAAAGATCAATCATCTATCATAGCTATAAGGGAGACTTTAATAATCTCATGAGAATTTTGCAATTTTTGTCAGATTTATACATTTTGTATCCATCAGAATTTACAATAAAGCTCCAAAGTCATATTATGCAAAAAGGAGCCTAATTGATACTAACATTAGCTTTAAGAAGCAGAGCCATGTGAAGACGAAAGAAAAACAAAAACACTTCCATTACAAAAGTCTTGAGAGATTTTCATTAGTTTTGTGATATTACCATATCAGTGGCCACGAAGAAGGGTGTGGCCATGGATGTAAAGTATATAATGGTGAGTAGACAGGAGACACCATGAGCTTGATTTGGTACTTTCGTATGTCAATTTAGCTAGTCAGGGATTTTTTTCTTTGCAAATGGTAGGGGTGCTAAAACGAGGGACCAACTGATGAGTAACCAGCGGCTTTAACCTCTTTGAGTGTAGCGGATAACCAGTCTAAGCCTTCATAGAGCCCATCTCCTTGAAGAGCACATGTGCCTTGTATATGCCATTTCCTGTTCTTGAGATCAAGTAAGCCAAGCCCTTCACATACTTCTCGAGGAGACATGGCTCCTCTCTGAAATTCATAAAGAGTTCAGACGAATTTTGGTAAATGAGAACGAAAAAATATGAAATAAGGAAAGCTAGAGCCTATGAACTTTTACCATGTCTTGTTTGTTTGCAAACACTAGAATGACACTGTTGAGCATGAATGGGTCCCTTATGATATCCTGAAGAAATCAATAAGCAGAGGTTATAGAAACACTGCAGAAACTAATTTGACCCAAAGTTTTGTGCAAATTTTCTAAGGTACCTGAAATTCTTGCTTCGCTTTACCAATCCTCTCTCGGTCCAAGGAGTCTACCACGTATATCTGCAAATGCATCGACCAATATCAATCAGGAAAATTCCTTACAAAACATGAGAAATCATCTGTCATGAAGAGAAGAGACTCTATGAGTTAACTATCTAACTAGAGGCAGCGTGAAAAATAAGTAGAGACTTACAAGTCCATCGGTATTATTGAAGTAATGCCTCCACAAGGGCCTCAGCTTCTCTTGGCCACCAACATCCCAAACTGTGAAGATGACATTCTTGTACTGAACTTTCTCAACATTGAAACCTGTGTAAGAAATTTAAAATCCTCAGTAAACCCGTTGTAAGATAAATGAGAAAACGCAAAAAAAATAAAAATGCTTGAGCAATCTGACCTACCGATTGTGGGAACAGTAGACAGAACTTCTCCTATGTGGAGCTTGTATAGTATCGTTGTTTTGCCAGCCGCATCCAGACCCAGCATAACGACCTGGCATCTCAAAACAAAAAACACAAGAAAAAAATCACCAAATCTGAAAAATGTATTCATCATATCATGCACAGTGAGAAACCACACCACATAGATTAGTAATATATCAACAAGAACACCACATAATCTGTAACAGCACTTAATATCTAGAGTTATTGCACTTGATAGCTAATAAGCTGGGTCAATACACAAAACAAAAGCTGGACTAGCTAACTTGTGTGAATGATTTCATGGATACACAAGTAACCCAACTGTCTATGAAAGTGGATTGGCTACATCAAGATTCTAAACAGTGTAGGTACTATACTATAGTAGAAGGGAACTTGAATCTTCAGGGTACCTAAAAGTACTAGCAAGAGTTTAGATTACAAGCATATATACCGGACCTAAAAAGTAACTCTTTGAACATATAATAAATCCCAGGATACATCAATGATTAGCACAAATCAAACACTTTTTCATATTATTTCAAAATCCGAGTGTCGTCAAAACAATGAAAGCGAGTATAACGATTAACGATGGGTAACACGCGATTCCGTCCAGTAAACGATCAAATACAGAAATCAAATACAGAAGATGGAGAGAAGGAGAGTACCCTCATCTCCTGGTTGCCGAAGAAGGTATCGAAAAGCTTGCGAAAAGTTTGACCCATCTCTCACCCCAAAAAAGCTTAAACCCCCACAGACGAATTTTACTTTCTCTTATCGATAAACCAAAACAGAAATTGAAAGTGAAGAAACACAGAGAGAATCAAAGCTAAGATGATGATGGTCGATTTCTCCAGGAATTGCAGAGAGTTTCCCAAGAAAGCAAAGGTTGCGTTTTCGGTACAATGGATTCCTTATGTACAGTATAGAGAGATTCCACTTGGTCTTACATTTTTATTTCGGTTTACAAGTCTTTGAAATTAAGACCGGTTTATAACCGGTTTGAGGTTCGATTAATTTTGAGATCCTAAACATTTTTCATTTAATAGTAACAAATCCAACAAAAAAGATTGTAATTTAGAAAACCTAACACTTGTCTTTTCTAAGCTTTCCATTTCTCAAGATCTCTACAAAAAAAATTCCATTTCTCTTTTCGAGAGCCTTCTTCTTATAAAATATAAAAACAAGACTTAAGAATCGGCCATGTCGTCTTGAATTTCGCTGGGAGCTATAAGTCCAGGAATCGAAAGCATTCTTTGTCTCTCTCTCTCCATTTGGGCAGCAGCTTCCTCAGCATATAAATCTTTGTTATCCTGAACAAAAATAATCCATTCATTAGAGTTTTTGATGAAATGTGGTATAAAAGAAGATACCAATCTAATCTGTAGCAATTACTTATATACCTGAGCAGAAAATTCCTTGGACTGTATAAGGAAGTCGCGTATGTTATCCTTAAATCTGCCAACATCGTTTCTCGACTCGTAAAGTCCATTCACAAACTGTGTCACCTGTTTTGTTGTGTTTTGTCAGTGTTTTATTTTCAATATCAGTGGCAATCGAAGAATTGAAAATCCTCTGGTTTAGTTCACGTTACCTCTGTTGTAGTCATGTTGGGGAATGATGAGCTTAGAAGCTTGGTGGTGTACTCAAGCACAAAGGCGACATTATTTGAATAAGGATGCGGTACCGTTGCAGCATCCCACAATGGTTCTGCCAATGATCCGCTCTCAACCTAAATATTTTATTGATCCGTTAATTCCGCAGTGACTAGCCAAGTGGTAGATTTTTATACAAGTAGTATACGTATTATTTACCAGGCTAAATAAGTGCTGCAACACCAACACATGCAACTTGAACCCAGGCTTGTGGAAGGTATCGGTCAAGACAGCAAATACTTCTTGCTCAATTTGCAGAAAGTATGTTTGGTAGAATTTGTTACAAAAGTCAGATTTCTGCCACAAGTCAAAGAGCAACATGTTAAATCATGCACACACATAAAGAGGCTAAAAATGCCAACAAAACGAGAAGGAAATTCCAAAACCTGAAAGTTTTTCAGCATCTCGAGCAAGAGATTGAGCCCAGTTTCAGCGATATTTCTTTCAGTATGCCTAAATGCCCAGATAACTGAATCCATCACTAGCTTCAGTTGCTGATGAAGAGACACAAAAACAAGACAAGCTCAGGGATAACTAGAAAACTAATAATATGGAAAGGTCGTTATTAGCTTTCTAAGATCACGCAAAGAATACTAATGCAAGAACATAATCACCAACCTCACTTGACAACTGTATCAACGCACGGAAACAAAATGTAGCAATAGCACGAAGTAACGAGAAAAACTTGAGACGGTGCTCTGGGTAATCTTCAAAATTCTTAGTAATCATCTGCAGAAAAAAGATGAAAACGAATTCACTAGTCACTTCCATGTATGCATAGAACTACGACTGAGTATCACATAGCATTGTTTATAATATTTCGAAAGGGTGGACTGATAGCTTAAAACTGCACATGTGAGAAATATTTTCAATGGACCATAGAATCAGTTACCTCCAATGTGCACTGGAAAACAGCTTCAAATATGAGGGGAACTTCATCTCGCATTACAACCTTGTATCTACACGTGCACATCAACAAGTTGGGTTTAGAAGATAGTAGATTTTCATGTTACATCTAGTGGTAAAAATTCTTTTGAGATTATACAGTATTGAACATTTTATGCATCAACTAGTTTGATTAATACATGATGATAACTAAAAATATTCTTACAAGAGCAGACCAAACATCCTGGATTAATAATACAGGCTGATACAGAAAAGTGACATACTTGTTGATTATTGTCGCAAAGAGTGACAAGACTTCTGATTCTCTTGCATCAGGAACATTTCTTGCATAGTCGCCAAGTACTTGATCCATCATTGGTGGAACAAACTGTTTTCCAATGTGTGGCTGGTTTTCAGCTTTATCTAAAAACGTCTCTATCAGCTTAAGAATTTCCCTCTTAACAGACCTGTTCCATCAAGCATAAAGATGTAGTATTATTCCAGTTTCTTATATAGGGACATTAATTTTATTTTGTATATAAAATGCCCTCCTACCTTAAAAGTTTAACAAGAGATGTTCTCGAAGCGTATGGGCCACCATTAGCAATGCTGCTTGAAACGAGTTCACTATACATTCTGGTGCAGTAGAGGAAGAATTAAGTCCATAAACATAATGAGTGTATGTGTGTCTTATAACTTTTAACTGCAATATAAGTGTTGTATAAAGAGTTTACCTGTAAACATTCAGCATATCCAAGAAGATCAACGAAATTTGAGACAGGAAGAATGTTCCTAGTGAAGTTGCAACGCGCGTATTTGTCTGCACAAAAATATAAGTTACACTATGCAGCTAAACCAAAGTCTACCGATGCACCAGCTCAACCATAACGAATGCTATTTTTATGTATAAAATTCTAATACGTTCAAAAAGAAAAGCAAATTTCAACTAAAACTCCGTAAGATTCAGACCTGGAGGATATTAAGCACAGTACGTATCACATCTGGTTCCTTGAGGATATCTGCACTTTGACGTGCTTGTCCTATAATTTCTGCCCATTTCTACATCATACAAAAAATACATTTAGTAAGCTATTACAAAAACCAAAGATGAACAGTACCTTTTTACTTAACAGACCTGATTCGGGAGAGCCATCAACCTCTGGAGGTATTCCCCCCTCTTCTGAGGATCTGATTCTGCCTGGATCATACTACCAACCTGGAGAGAGAGACAAAGAGTGAGGTCACGATAACGAATAGCTTCCCATCTCTATAAAAGAGACACGACTAAAAATACGTACAGATTCATAAAATGTATGAATCTGATGAGGTTGAAGATCTCCGACGATTGTAGCAAGGCCTGATAGAAGTTCAGACACAAATGGCTCACTTTCTCCAACCTGAAAAGCACAGAAGACCCTCATTAGATGATAAAGTAAGAATTAAAAGTATCAAACGGACGAATACATTACCTGAACAATAACAAATTTTCGCTTACACTTCTGAACAATTTTTAAGAATGTGTCGCAAGCCATGTCCTGAAAGGAAAACGTAGGGTATCAGCTTGAGCAGATTTTAGATAAACCAGACAACCCATAGACCAGAGGGAAAGCAACAAAATGAGTCATAACATTTTTATGAATATGAGATGTGATAAAGCTGTGGGATTTAAGGCTCCGACGGTTTATTAGTAATTGCTAAGTATTATAAAGTAACTATGGTTTGATGTGGGTAATGTCAAGTCACTATGGTTTGCTTAGGGAGTCTCATCTATATAAGATGTCTAAGAGAATGAAGAGAGAGGAATCGAGTCTTTGGTGAGGTATCTTAGGGGGAGTGGGAGGAGCTCCATTTACAAATCCTCAGTTACTTTTGTATTTCCTGTCTATGATCTATCAAATCTATTTTCTATAAGCTACTCATATCAAAGGTGTAATAAATGGATAGTAATTAAATCAAAATTTCCAACCGGTTCTACTTAATATGAAAGATTTAAGCAAGAAACTGTAATTCCTACCGACTTCCAAATCCAACTTGAACAAGGGAAGAATTACCTGAACACCAGGATGCGTCTCATGCATAAATTCAAACAGCTTATGGACAACTGTCTTCAAAAACTTCCAATGGGCTCTTAAGAATCTTGAATATTGTCCAACAACGTACCTGAAGCGAACAAGAATGCAAAGATCAATACTCACCCGAATCATGCATGAAACAAATGCTAGCAGGGAACAAGGGGTACTTCTAGTGAAAATCCCACATTACATAAGTACCAACATTCCAAGCCAAAATCAACAATAAAATGTGTAGGATCCATGATGTAGAAACAAACTCACATGATGTTGCTCGCAATAACAGCTTTATTGTCTTTTCCCTTGACGACTTCACATAAACTTAACAAATCACGGATAACCATCACGAGAAATCTGTTTTCCTGGAAAAGAAAGACAGAGTTGAGATGATTAGTAAAGGACACAAACTTTGCAAAACACTGGTGGTGAAACCAGTCGACCATAAATCAATGGGAGACCGAGACCACTTAAGAGCCTACTAACATTAGAAAGATGCTACCAGATACCAAGAACCAAAAAGTGCTACTGCATTTAACTGTTGTTTGTTGAAAACACAATTAGACGGACACTGAGAGTGGAGATCTTACCTGTTCTACTACCATGGACCCAGAAATAGACCCAATAGCCCAGCATAAAGTGTTTAGATTGTTCCATGCCCATTCCTCCCCGCTCAACTGTTTGCTTAGCTTACTCAACATCTTAGAAGTAAAAGAAAAAGAAAAAGTTGATATCAATACAACAGGGTCATCCAAGACTCTTAACAATTAACACTTCACAACTATTAATACTTCTACGTAATAAATATTGTAGAAATTTAGGGACACTCTACTGGTCTTCTCCTCTAAACAAGGAGATACCTTTCGTAGGCACTATACTTTATCATAATACTCCACATATTTCACAGCATATACAACCATTACCACGCATTAACTATTGTAAAGAACTTTAAACGTAAATTTTGAACAAAATCATTCTAGAGTCCAGAGGATAAGGAAAATCTGGCATCCCTCAAAATAAGTACCTGTTTTTCGGTATCTTCATGATCAAGGTGTGAGAGGTAGATTAATGTCTCCCGCATTATCTGCAATGGTGTAAACTATGAAATGCGAATACCTTATGTTTGAAACAAAAACGTAAGATCATATAATCGAACTTCCTCATCAAAAGGAGTAGCAACGAGAGGAAAAAGTGTGTCAAATTTTCTCTCCAAAATCATGGGTCAAGAAAAAAAGAGTGTCAAAAAGAAGCTAATTTGTACAAATCCATGCTGTGTGGAGGACATCGTATATGTTCTATAACAGAATAACTAATGATAGGCCATATGTTCAGTTGGTACCTTATACTGGACAAGAACATCATTATCCTTCATAGTTTCACGAACAATGTTCCCATTTTCGTCCTCAACAATTAACACTTCTTCAGGCTTAGCCGTGCGACTAATCATGAGTCCCCTTAATTTTGACATTGGATCTGAATAAAGTTTTTGCCGCTCAGTGACTTCAGATTTAACACCATCAACTGTACTAGGAAGGAAAGCCATCTGGCAATAGGTAAATCAAAACACAGGGTAAGCATCAAGGCAAAGTTCAACTACTACTATATATAATCCTGATTTCCATTTTATAAAAGAACATAAAGAAATCATACTTGCAATCCAAACAGACTTGGAGTTAGTGCAGGGTGACACGCATGATGTCGCGTCCCAAACAACTCCAACACTAATGAATTCCAATAGTCCAAACAAACCTGTTCACTCGTAAGCAAGCAAAAGCTGTCAGTTTCCAAAGCGTCAACAGATAACATGGGACCATTCTGATAATTAATATAAATATACTGAAACCTAAAACTGCATCAAGTATCAACAGAAAAATGTATTAACAACTGTAATTCACATACCTTGAATACTTCAGTGTCATCAACATACGATATGCTAATGAGATATCCCAGACCCGCAAGTAATAGAGAAATATTTTCGGGTGCAGATTCTAGGATTTTTATATGTAACTGCAAACGAAAACATAGAGCACATTATTGTGTTTGAAATGCATAAAATATATGAAAGATAAAAGACTAGAAAAACAAATGCCAACCATCATCCCTCGTTACACATCCAAAGCCTAAAATACCAGGAAAACAACCTGACATATCTAACTCAACAAAGAAAGAGAATTACCTTGAAAAACGAAGTGAAAAACAGTGCCAAGTTCTGGATAAAAGCCTAAAGGTAAAGAAGATATACAGTCATTATCTCGAAATGTTACAGTAAAAATGGAACGGCCAGAAACCTAATGCACAGAAAAACACTTGCCTGTTCTTCACTACTTCCAGTTGAATATGCCTCAGGGATATTTAAATTTAAAGGGAGAATTGCCTGCAGACATGAAAACAAGTATGGGCATCAATCAAGAAGCAACAGTAACATGAAGTCAATCTACATGTAGTACAGAACCAGTAAACCACCATAAGGAGTACATTAACTAATTAAAAGTAAAACTCTATAGTAGGACATCACTGAACAAGGCCATGAAAACAAATAGAAGTAACAAAACAAAGATAACAGCACTACCTGCAACTGATTCATGAAAATGCTGTACATCTTGACATATTGCATATCGTAGAAGTCCCCAAAATTAAGAGATGCAACCTGCCAGAAAAAAAAAAAAGGTAGTTAGATAATGACAGTAAAATAGTGACAAGTAGGTAAAGCTGAACTAAAAACCGGCATACCTCTGACAAACATTGAAGTGTGAGATTCCTATATGCTGGAACAGGGAAGAATTTAAGTAGGATCTCCAGCTGCGAATAACCAGATCAGTAATGCGGGATTTTGTTATTAAAGACTTGTTAACCTCTTTCATTCACTTGATCCAAATATATTACCAAAGGGGACTCAAATATGTATCCCAACGGAATCCAAGAAAGATAGGCATGCAATGCAGAGAGTGTAGCACGTATAAGCTCTTGTCTTTGGGAAGCTGAGAGGACATATAGGCATAACTCGTGAATGAGTTGAAACTCGCTGCATATAAGAAAGCAGTATAAATCAGTAAAGCAGTTCGTTTTTATGTATTGATTCTAATAAAGTAAACTTCTTGAAAAGTCTAACTTGCCTGTTTAGAGACTGTTTCAGTTCTTTTATCTTTTGCTGAGTCATCTCTCCTTTTGAGAAATCAAAGACCTCTTCACTTAGGAGCTAAACAAGAAGAAATGTTATTTAAGTACACCATGAACTTAATTAATGCAAAGGCACTTAAGACTGAACTTACTTTCAAAATAGCCATGCAATTCTCACAGATAGTTTCACTAGTCTTAGCAGCTATAACTAAATCAGGAATAAAGCTTTTCCACTTTGCCGGCCACTCCTGTTTCACGATCTGTACACAGATAACATTATATGTTATTCCCAAAAACTAAACAAACAATTTCAATAAATTGGCAGGAGCAAAATCTTTCAGGCGAAATTGGCTTTAGCAAAGCCTTACCAGAGAAAACATCAGAAGTAAGTAGATAGTGAACACAAAAGAAGGACTCAATACAAATATGTATTATTAGCAGGAAACCCCGAAGATACCTGAACCAGGATGATATTTAACTTGTTGACATAAAGCCTTTCCGTTCTGAAAGATGCTTCATCCCTTGACAGCTACACAGCAAATTCAGTATCAAAACGATTCAGTTAACTTAACATCTTAGTTCTAACCAAAAAACAACCTAATGGCTCTCCAAATAATATACCTGCACAATGACATCAGAGATGTAATTTTTCATTCCATCACGTTGTTCAACGGGTAATGCATTCCACCTATATTTTATAACACCTTCCAGCACCTGAAATTATACGATGGAAGACAACTAAATAGAATGCTAATGCTGTCTTCTTTGGAATGGATGTAGTGGGACATTATATATAACAACGGGAATGCTAAATAAAGAGAAGAGCAGGTATAAGAGAACACTAAAACACTGACCTGAAGGGCAAAAAATTTGGTATGCGTACTACTGGTGTTCTGTAGAATGTGAACAACTTGAAGCCAAGTATCAGGATTAGCTTTCAAATCCCGCAAGATATTATCCGCAGAAGCTCTCTGCAAGGTGTTTTCAAACATTCTTATCTCATTGAAAGCACACATATGCAAACATCGTTTTTACACACAAATTACATTGTTTAGTGTTTTTCCAGATAACAAGAACAGCCACAAACAATCGAAACCTATCTCTAACCCAGGAAAAAGAATTAAGCAAAACTCATCCAATTCGTATCGCAAATACTAAACCCTCGCCTAACCCCCAAATCGATAGAACGCATTAACAGTGAATAAGAGACCGCTTAATGTGGTGGCGATACTCGTTCATCGTTAAAATTCTCAGAGAAATTATGATAAACAACGGGACTCACTTCTTCCTTAGATCCGGTAGAGTAAAAGGCCTCAACAGTGGCATCGAGTAAAACGACGTCAATCGGCTGACTCAAGTCTCTTAACTTCTCGGCAGCCATGGCGGAGAGGATGCGCAAATTCTAGAAGAAGAGACTCGATACGAGAGTGAAATCAATGGAGGGAGACAAAGTTCGAGAGAGAGGGAGAGAGTTTTTTTTTGGGTAGAGCGGTACGGAGGAGAGGCAGTTTAAATATTGAGAGAGGTTTTTGAAAGACAGCTTAAGATTGACGCAGGCGACGCTGAGAAAAAGGCCTGACTTCTAATTTTGTTTTCTCTTCTTTTTTTTTCGTTGACCGCCTCAGGGTTTGAATTTGTATACTCTACAGTCTACGCTACTCAAATATTTACTAGGATTGTTTATTTTATTCAAAGATTTACTTTAAGGAAAGATTATTATAAAATGAAATGCAATCATATAGATTAATCAAATTTCCAACACTTTTTGAGGTTTTACAAAAAAAAACATTATTAAGTTTTATTTTTAAATAAGCTATATTCAATCACTAAGTTGTAGAACTTTATTATTTTTATTTAATGATGTTCATTATTAGATTTTGTATGATATTATTATATAAAATAAAATTGAGTGTTTTTTTTTTTTTTGG
>Ga0041059_1003334_pt1 | contig 11076 bp, 8 predicted proteins | sample AraColnosormetaG_FD_56232 | JGI IMG/M metagenome (GOLD analysis project Ga0041059, IMG submission 56232) | Arabidopsis roots microbial communities from North Carolina, USA - Col MF nosort | ecosystem: Host-associated > Plants > Roots > Unclassified | place: USA: North Carolina | collected 2013-09-02 | reverse complement strand
TCTTTTAAATGGTGAAAATATATACCCTAAATTGGAAATAGGAAACCCAAATATAATACCATAAACTAATATTAAAATGAATCAAAATTTCTTTTAAATAATTGAAATATATTCTCTAAATTGGAAATAGAGAACCCAAATATAATATTTTAAATTTATTTCTAATTTATTTTGGTTGAATAGATTTTATATAAAATTGTAGTATTATTATTGTCCATAAAACTTATTTTAGTGCTACTTTTAGGAATTTCTCAAATAATTATTTAAGTGCTATTTATGTCTAAAAAACTTTTTCATGCTATTTTTGTCCAAAAAACTTAAAAGTGTGCTATTTGTGGGAGTTTCTCAATAAAGTATTACCGCTTCTTTCATAAAACTAATCTTCAACTAATTTATTATTCATTTCTACTTAAAGTAAATAAAAAATAATGACAAACCATTTTTAGTTTTTCAACACCATCTTAATACAATCTACGATTTTCTAGAGGTCCAGATAAAAGAAAAAATGTAGATAAATTCACTTTTCTATGAGTTGAATCACATAATCTATATTACCGGTAATCTAACACAATTTTGGTGTTCTCTCAAAACATATAAATTCGAATTTGCTTATCCAAAAAATATCCCAAGCATTTTGTGTTTTGTGTTGGATTTATTTCACATATTTTTTTGCTACGAATAAAAATATTTAAAAAATGTAAATATTCCATATAAATAAAAGTTTGTTGTTTTTCACATATTAGTTTTTTATTTATTTATTAAAGATACCATTTGGATATCAAGATATTTGTTGCATCTGGATTTTAAAGTATCAGAATTTTATTAAAGTACTGGATTTCTGAAATTCTGTCTTTATATTTATTTATTATATTATATCGATAAACCAAAACAAATCAAAGCAAAATTGAGAGACGAAAATAATTTTGCAGCGTACATTCTTCGGTTTAACACACCGGTTTAAAGGACACAACCGTAATTAAACGTGCCAACACGAGTTTGCAAACAAATCCAATCAATTCGAAGCTATCTTCTTCTTCGCGTTGATCTCTGTATCGATTTCTTCTTCAGATCTCCGGCGACAATCATTGAGATCTGAATATCTTACGTTAAGGAGAGAAAGATGTACGGATTCGAGGCGCTTACCTTCAACATCCATGGCGGATATTTGGAGGCGATCGTTAGAGGCCACCGTGCTGGGCTTCTCACCACCGCCGATTACAATAATCTATGTCAGTGTGAGAACCTAGACGATATCAAGATGCATCTCTCTGCCACCAAATACGGCTCTTATCTCCAAAACGGTGCGTTATGATGATCCCTGATTGTCTCAAATTTTGACTCAGTTGTTGTAATACGAATTTTGATGATTTGACTTTGAATTTTGCTTCATTGCGTTTAGGTTTCTGGGTTTTAGGCATTTGGAAATCATGTTATTAGAAATGTTGTTCATCTTATTAAGTGGATTTGAAATCTGATGGTTAGACGATACATTGGTTCCTTGAGTCACTGTATTTGTATCTCCATAAATACTACTGTTGTTGTGCTTGAGGTCTGCACAATTGCTAGTTTGTTGTATCTGAATCTGATGTTTTCTAATGCAGAACCGTCACCTCTGCATACCACCACCATTGTGGAGAAGTGTACTCTTAAGCTTGTTGATGACTACAAGCATATGCTTTGCCAAGCTACTGAGCCAATGTCTACCTTTTTAGAGTACATCAGGTAATGTGTGAGATACTTATTTCTTGCTCTCCCCATTACTAAAATCATGAGTCTAGATCAATGGTGGATGCTGTTATAGTTTTTTTCTTTGTAGCCCTTGTTATTAGTTTCTAGAGTTAAGGTTGCTATCCATCCTAGTGTAAGATTTGTTACTTTCCTGAAGTTTCCACCTTTACCGAGATCAAACTAGAACAGAGCAGATATTGTGCTGAGATTGTTAGCTTCTTTTTTTCTTCCCTGGGTGTCGTTTAGTATACAGTCTGTCAAATATATGACGCATTGGGTTTGTTTTTTTGATATTGTAATGCAGATATGGCCACATGATTGACAATGTCGTGCTCATTGTTACTGGAACCCTGCATGAGAGAGATGTTCAAGAGTTGATTGAGAAATGTCACCCTTTAGGCATGTTTGACAGGTAGCCCGCATCAACCTTTTCCATCTTTTATACCTCATCTTTTCTTGTTCACTTTTAAGTTTTTCTCATGCTTGCTCTCTCATTTTTTTCCAGTATTGCTACACTAGCAGTTGCTCAGAACATGCGGGAACTCTACCGGTTGGTGCTTGTGGATACTCCTTTGGCTCCATACTTTTCTGAATGCTTAACGTCAGAGGTACAAAGCTCAAGGATTTATTATTCTAGTTCTTACTTTTAATCAATCATGTGCAGTTTGTTTTATAGTTTCTGCTATGATTGTAGTATCACATGCATATCATATTATGTGTAGGATCTCGATGACATGAACATAGAGATTATGAGGAACACCCTCTACAAAGCATACCTTGAGGATTTTTACAAGTTCTGTCAGGTGCTTAGTTGACTTCTCAATCTATTTTCCAGGAATTTAGAATCTACCTATACTAGCTAACCCCATTTTTTTTTGTTTTTTGCTGTTCAATCCGAAATAGAAACTTGGTGGCGCAACAGCGGAGATTATGTCTGACCTTTTGGCCTTTGAGGCCGATAGAAGAGCAGTGAATATCACTATCAACAGGTAATTACTTACTGTTTTGTTCCATAAAACAACAAAGGTAGTGAATATCAATATCAACCAGCTGATGTTACCATCATAAGCTTTGTTTCTGAAATTGGTTTTCTTTGCTATGCAGCATTGGCACTGAGCTCACAAGAGAAGACAGAAAGAAACTGTACTCTAACTTTGGTCTACTGTAAGAAGCATTCTACAGTCAAATGATATATTCCACTAGATGTTTATATTTCTCAGTTCTCACCATGGTTTGGATTTTTTTCTTCTGCAGCTATCCATATGGTCACGAAGAGCTTGCTATCTGCGAGGATATAGACCAGGTAAATCTCAAGCTAATATATTAAATATATTGAGTTTACGAATTTTGCTCATTTAATTCCGTTATCATTCACTGGTAGGTTCGTGGTGTTATGGAGAAATATCCTCCGTATCAAGCTATATTCTCGAAGATGTCTTATGGAGAGAGCCAGATGCTCGACAAAGCATTTTATGAAGAAGAAGTCAGAAGGCTTTGCTTAGCCTTTGAGCAGCAGGTTTGTTTTCCTCTCCCCAAATGAACCGCAAAGAACTTTCCAAAGTCCACAAAATCTAGGCTTTAATGATAACCTTCGGTTTTAGTTGCTTCAATGATAACTTCTGGACTAATACATTAGAGAGTCTGATTGTGTTATGCTTCTCTCAATTCATGTATTATACTAACAATGGTTGTTCAAACCTGAGTTTTGCAGTTCCATTACGCGGTATTCTTTGCGTATATGAGGTTAAGAGAGCAGGAGATCAGGAACCTTATGTGGATATCTGAATGTGTTGCACAGAACCAGAAGTCCAGGATCCACGACAGTGTCGTCTACATGTTCTGATTCTGGTGGTGAGTCAAAAACACATAAACAAATGTGAAATCTTGAGTCTGGTTTTCTTCATCGCTCCTCATGTACAATCGTTGGTTTTTACATTCCCTGTTTCTGTCGCTCTGTGTTTACCAGAGTGCGTGTATTGAGTATCTCCCAATAAGAATCTCTTTTATTTGTTTGTTTGTTGTTGGCCATACACTCTTGTAAGATCAAATTTATTTATGATGCATACGAATTACTTTCGCGGCCACAACATAATATTTTCAACTGCAACTCCATAGGACTGATCTAACTCTTGGAAGTTTAGCGGCTGATTTCTTTCTACTTGCATATGAAGACCAAACAGAAGAAATATTTAAGTAAATGAGTATATGAATAACCAATCTTCTTTGAAAAATTCTTCATGCTCCTCTTCTCGATTTTGTTGAATCACCCAACCCACATCCAGCTTTGGAGAGGGCAATTCGAAAGCTCATTGAGGCTTTCTCAGTGTGTTCCCATCAGATTTTTTTAGATGCTTTCTCCAAATGCCATGTCAGCAAGCTATTTAATAATTTTTAAAAATATTAAACATAAATGTTTAAATCCTTCCTCTGTGGATTCGGTTACGTCATATTCCGGTGAACTTTTACACAGCGGACACTTTTGAAGAAATTGGTGAGAGTATTGGGCAAGTTGTCACTGTTGCTTTTGATCCATTGAAGCCACAAAGTAAGGGTTTTGTAAGAGTTAAGATTCTGTTTGAGATCAATAAACCCTTGTGGAATTCGAAGGAGGTGGAACTGCCTACTGGTGAGATGGTGACGATTGGCGTTGAGTATGAACGTGTGCGAAAAAGGTGTTTTCAATGTCAGCGTCTTACTCATGATAGGACACGGTGTCCGCTGAATCCTCAGAACCGGCAACCTAATGCTACGGGGAGGATGAAGCTGGCTACAATCGTATCCGGACGTACAATACCACAAATAAGTCCTGATGATCCACTTTTTGGAGTTCTAACTAATGAAGATGTTGGTATTGATGCTGCCACGGGAAGACCAAAAATTTCAAAAGACGTGTTGGACGAGATGAGAAGCTATCTATCGGTGTCAGATGCTACTGAGAAACAAGCTCGCATTGATAGAGTGCGAAGATCTGTGTGGGATTTAGAAGGAGATCCTAAGAGCCAAAACCGCTATTGCGTTTGGAACCTGCAACAGAAATCACCACAGAAATTAACAAAGGCAAAGGCCTGGTTTTTGATTTTGATACAAGGAAGAACAACAACACAAGTGTCACTGGAGAGAAGCTGTTAAGTTCTGCTATTACAGCTGGTAACCTCTCAATAAAAAATGGTCATTTGGACATTGCTAAGCCAGCGACAGACACAAATCACATCAATTTCGGTCCTTGTTCTACGGGGTTTCAAACTAGCGGCCATGCTAGTTCATCCGGGACAAGTGTGATCACGAAGAAATATCGTCGTAGGCCTAGTCAACACCAGAGGAAGGCTCAGGCTGCTAAGCTGGCTCAAGGGGAGCGTAAAACAACATTGGTTTACAGAGAAAAAATAAAGCCGGTAGGGGACGAAGTGACACCGTTGAAGAGGAAAGCTGTGGAGGAAGGATTATCATCACCAAAGATTGCTAAGCGATCAGAAACAGAGGTGGTTCCGCATGAGGAACCGCCAAAGCAGTTATGAGTATAATGAGCTGGAATGATCAGGGATTGAGGAGCTCGCTGACAATTCCTATACTAAGGGAGATGAGACGTGATCATTTCCCGGATATTCTGTTTCTCCTGGAGACGAAAAACTCCAGTAATAATGTTTTGAATGTTAAGGGGTGGATGGGATATGATAATGCCCATATTGTGGACCCTGAAGGTTTGAGTGGAGGTTTAGCACTTCTCTGGAAAGCGTCATATGAAGTAGAAGTGTTAGATTCAGACAAGAGAATCATTGATACCAAAATCAAGCTCGGGTCCTTATGGTTTTTTGCATCGTTTGTATATGGAGACCCAGTTTGGAATTCAAGACAAGAAGTGAGGGATAATTTAATTAATATTGGTTTGACAAGGAATGAGCCATGGTTTGTAGTAGGAGACTTGAATGAGATATGGGACAATTCTGAGAAGCTTGGTGGTCCAGCTCGGGATGAGTCTTCTTTTCTTCCTTTTCGCAACATGGTTCGGGATTGTAGGTTGCGGGATATTCCTTTTTCTGGTAACAAGTTCTCATGGGCCGGTAAGCGCAATGATATGTGGATTCAGATTCGCTTAGATCGTGCTCTTGGTAACTCGGAATGGTTTCATTTGTTTCCAAGAGTTCATTCAGAATATTTGGAGAGAGTTGGTTCAGATCATAGGCCACTACTAACCCGCTTTGTGAATGAAAATCAATCCTTCAGCGGGCGTTTTATGTTCGATAAAAGGTGGATTTCTAAGCCTGAAACTATTGAAGTTGTTAGACAAGGTTGGCATAATGGTGGTAATACTGGAGATATAAGCCTTTTTGATCGTATTGCGGCATGTCGTAGATCCTTATCTCGCTGGAAACGATCTTCACAATCCAACTCCAAGACACGTATTAAGATGCTGAGAGAGAATTTAGAGGAGGAAGGGAGTAAGCAATTTCCTAGATTTTTTCTCCTTCAAAGATGGAAGGGTGAACTGGCTGATGCTTATAGGCAAGAAGAAGTGTATTGGAAGCAAAAGAGTTCAGAAAATTGGTTAAATGATGGTGATAAGAACACCAAATACTTCCATGGTAGCGTTAACGGAAGACGAGCTCAAAATAAAGTTTTTTCCTTAATTGATGACAATGGGGTGGAGCAGTTTTCAGATGGTTCGAAGGGTAACATAGCTGTGGACTACTTCCAAAAGCTATTTTCATCTTCTCAACTTTGTGATGCATCCAATCTCCTAGCTGGTATGCTTCCTCGGGTTACCGCTAGTATGAATGTTGAGTTGACTAAACCTGTCACTAATGAAGAAATTAGACAAGCAGTCTTTGGCATAAGAGGTAGTAGCGCACCCGGTGCTGATGGGATGACTGGCCTTTTTCTCCAAACTTATTGGAGTGTTATCGGGCAGCAAGTATGTGAGGAAGTAAGGAATTTTTTTGACTCAGGCTCATTCCCAGATGAATGGAATTTTACTCAAATTTGTCTGCTGTCCAAGAAACCGAATCCAAACAGAATGACGGATCTCCGTCCAATTAGCTTATGCTCGGTTTCTTACAAGATTATATCCAAGATCTTATGCTCTCGTTTGAAGGTCTATTTACCTGATATTGTCTCTAAGCACAAGGTGCCTTTGTGTCGGGTCGACTTATATCAGACAATGTCTTGTTAGCACATGAGATGATTCATGCGTTGCGAACTAACCCGAACTGCGATGAGGATTTCATGGCCATTAAAACAGACATGTCTAAGGCGTATGACCGTGTTGAATGGAACTTCCTTGAAGAGCTTTTCTCTCGACTTGGTTTTGACAGTAAGTGGATAGATTGGGTCATGAAGTGTGTGAGATCGGTAACATATTCTGTCCTCCTAAATGGCAACTCTTATGGCTTTATCAGACCAGAACGGGGCATTAGACAAGGTGACCCACTCTCACCTTTTCTTTTCATCTTATGTGCTGAGGCTCTGGTACATATCATGAACAAGGCGGAACATGAAGGACGGATAAGCGGTATACGACTTACAAGAAATTGTCCCTCAGTACAACACTAACTTTTCGCTGACGATAGCTTGTTCATGTGTCGGGCTAATTTTAAAGAAGGAGCTGAAATTCTACAATGTCTTAAGATCTATGGTGATGCTTCCGGACAAGAAATAAATCTCCAAAAATCGTCTATTATCTATGGTAAGAAGATTGAGCCGATTATGAAACATTTGTTAGGACTGTTTTTGGGAATCTTTAAGGAAGGAGGTGAGGGAATGTATTTAGGCTTACCGGAGTGTTTTAGTGGTTCTAAACGCGACATTCTAGCTTACATCACCACAAAGCTGAAAACTAGGTTGACAGGTTGGTATGCAAAAACACTGTCCTTGGGAGGCAAGGAAGTGCTTCTAAAATCAGTGGCCATGACTTTACCAGTTTATGCCATGTCATGTTTTAGATTAACGCAGTATCAATGTCAACAAATTACCAGTGCTATGACGAGTTTTTGTTGGAACTCTTGTGAAGAACACAAGAAGATGCATTGGGTATCTTGGGAAAAGATGTGTAGAACAAGAAAAGAAGGTGGTTTAGGCTTCAGAGATATTGGAGACTTTAATCAAGCATTACTAGCAAAACAGGCGTGGCGTCTCCTTACACAGCCTACCTCATTACTAGCTCGTGTTTACAAGGCAAGGTATTATAACCAAAAGGGGTTTTTGGATGCTCTTATTGGATCACGTCCATCTTATGCATGGCGTAGTATCATCCATGGCCGTGATTTGCTGGCTAAAGGGCTTATGAAAAATATTGGAGATGGCCTTTCGACGAATGTTTGGCTCGAGAAGTGGATTTTTGATAAAGTACCTCGTCGGCCTTTTAATAAGCAGTCTCTTTTTGATTTAGATCTCATGGTTTCAAACCTTATTACCCCCCAAGGCTCTTGGAACCATGGTCTACTATCGGAGCTGTTTCTCCCTCTGGATGTGGTTAGAATAATGTCATACCCTCCTAACGTTTTGTCACGGGACAGCTACATTTGGGCTTACAATCGGGATGGGTGTTACACGGTTAAAAGCGGTAATTGGCTGCTATCTCAGCTGAAACACGCACCTCCTCAGCTATCCCAACGAGAACAAGAAACTAAACAGCTTAAGGCTAAGATTTGGGATGTTAAAACTACTCCAAAGATTAAGATGTTCTTATGGAGAACTTTATCTGGTGCATTAGCAGTTTCAGATTGTTTACGAGCTCATGGCATGAACATTAACCTTGGTTGTGATCTGTGTCAACATGATAGGGAGACAATTAGTCATACTCTTTTCCATTGCTGGCCAGCCCGTGAAGTGTGGGAGATGTCAGATATGCCTCGGCCAACACAAGGGTTCACAAATTCTATTTCTGACAATTTGGAATTTGTATTGAAAGCTATGGAGAATGTAAGCATACCTTCCAATGTGCGTATGGCGATTCCTTGGTTCCTATGGGGTCTATGGAAACACCGCAACAAAATCTTATATGCTGGACACTAAGGGGATTTGACGGTAATGGTTGCTCATGCTATTGATGAAGCTACATTGTGGAATAAACTGCGAGATACACCACCACAGTCTTTCCTCTTCGGCTCCCGTTTTGGGTTTATTAGTAACAGATGGTCAAAACCTCCCTTCAATGTGATGAAATGTAATATGCATATTTCATGGATAAACGATTCTCAGCGATGTGGTGGTGCTTGTATTATCAGAGATCACTTTGGTGATGCGGTTTTTCACGCGCGTGATATGTTCTTACCGGTTTCGAACCGCATTGCTGGAGAACTGCGTGGATTTATATGGGTGTTGCAAAGCTTAAGAGACCTACACTTGGATAACATTGAAATCTGGTCTGATTGTAATGCTGCCATCAAAGCTATCCTGGAGCCTTTACATTGGCCACGGTACGCGTCTTATCTTAACAAGATTCATCATCTTGTCCCGAGCTTTGGTAAAGTATCTTTTCAGTTATCTTCCCCAAAAGCAAATCGGATTACAAGGGATATAGCTACTAGCGTCACGCGAGATGGGCGGAGTAGATCTTACTTAGCTCGGGGAGGACCCTCGTGGTTATTATCGCGTCTGGAAGAAGAAAAGAGAAGATGATCTTTGGGCTTTTAAATTTTTATTTCAGTTGTTAATGTGAGTGGTGTTATGCTCTGTTTTTTAAGTTTCTCTGTTCTGTTTTGTTTCTTGACTTTCAGACATTGGTTTTTTCAATACAAATAAAATTAGACGGAAAAAAAAAAACATAAATGTTATTTAAAAAAAGGTTTACCCATACCAAAAGAAAAAATGTTATTCTTTTCTTTCAAAGATTCAATCACTTCAAATTCTAAAAAAGTAAATATTTTTTTCTTAGATTCCAATTAAAATGATTTACATTAACAAGATATAATAAAATAAAATGATTTCAAAGAAATCGTAATAGTTTTATAAATTATTTTTGAGCGGGCAAAGTCCAATTCTTGATGAGATTTTTATAAATTTCAGGTCATATAATTATTTATTTTAATTTACATATGGAATCTTAATACATAAGATAATATTTTTAAAAGTTAAAAAATAGTTTATTTAATGGTAAATGTCTTTTATTTTTGACTTTAAAATAATGGATATTAGAATCAAAAGTGTTGCCTATTTCATCTTTAAAATAGTTTCAAAAATGTGGAATTACCATATAAGCACTAAAAACTCTCTTTTATTATATAAAAGAATACCATCTATACATAATTGAAAAATATGCTACCAATCCAATAATACCAAATTAACATCGACACCATATATATAAGAGTGTTTCACCGAATTAAAACCAGAAATTACCCAATAAAATTAATGAAAACCCTAAAGATAAAAACATAAAATAAGTAAAAACGATAAAAATCTTATATAAAAAAATCTAAATAAAATTGAAGAATTGATGAAAAGAGATCGGTTAAAACTCATTTTCTGATAAACTAATCCAAAACAATTTTTTTTGTTAAAACCTATTTATTTTTACATATAAATGATTTCGTCATAGAAATGGAAATAGATTTTAAAAATACTTCAGACTAAAAAGTTTTTGTGAATTTTTTTTTTTTATATAAGATATAGGAGAACGTAGGATTTTCCAATTTGAATCCGATGCATGACTTATTTAGTAATTTTAAAATATAAACTTTTATATCTGGACGAGTCTTGATCGATTGTGTTTTTTTGCATAATACAGATTATTAGCTATGATGGTAGACAAAGGAAAGGGGTTACTGGAAGACGTTAAAAAGTTCCGGTGGGTTCTCCTTTCGTGCTGGTTTGTGCTTGCCCCGCGATAGTGCCGTGACTCCAAGTATTTCTTGAAATCGGTTGATTTTGTAATAGATGATTCCAAAAAAAAGGTTGTTTTGGATTAGTTTATCAGAAAATGAGTTTATACGATCTCTTTTAATCAGTTCTTCAATTTTTATTTAGATTTTTTTTTAATACGAGTTTTATCGTATTAAGAGTTTTAAAAGAGTTTTTTCTTTATAAGAGTTTTTTTAAGAGTTTTAAAAGAATTTACAAGGATTTTTAAACCTTTGTAAATCCATTTAAAATCTTTTTAAAACTCTCATAAAGTCTTTACAATCATTTTTTAACTCTTACAAAACCCACCATAACTTTTTGACGTTTTTCGGTAAACCTTTCTCTTTGTCTACCACCATAGCTAATAATCTGTATTATGCAAAAAAACACAATCGATCAAGATTCGTCCAGATATAAAATTATATATTTTAAAATTACTAAATAAGTCATGCGTCGGATTCAAATTGGAAAATCCTACGTTCTCTATATCTTATCAAAAAAAAAAAAATANAAAAA
>Ga0041059_1003333_pt1 | contig 11078 bp, 5 predicted proteins | sample AraColnosormetaG_FD_56232 | JGI IMG/M metagenome (GOLD analysis project Ga0041059, IMG submission 56232) | Arabidopsis roots microbial communities from North Carolina, USA - Col MF nosort | ecosystem: Host-associated > Plants > Roots > Unclassified | place: USA: North Carolina | collected 2013-09-02 | reverse complement strand
ATATATATATATATATATATATATATATAGATTTTAGGTCATTGTTTAGACCTATCAAGTTTTCTATCTCCAAAACTTTGTTCTAAGCAATTCATATATTGAAAATCCATGTTTTCAAAGTTTCATTAGAGATTTCAATACCTTACAGTGAAGAGATTTTTTCTAAACTATTTTCTTCTTTTGATATTGTTTATGCTTTCTTATTCAAACATGTTATCTGTTTCTATGATCATGTCCGAGTAGTTTGCTTGTTAGGGTTAGGGTTTCTCACTAGGGTTATAGATGACTTACTAGATTGTCCATCTGTTAGGATATCTGTAGGATTCTTCATCTTTGGTTGTTTTTAATGGTAGTTCTAGAGTAGCTAACTAGAACTTGATCTCAGGTAGTATGTAAATTCCGGATGGCTGTCTATTACTAAAACTACTATTTGATGAGCCGAGTTTGTAGATGTGTAATAAGAATCAGTCTATCTACTTATGTGAACTTATCAAACTCGATTAGCATGCATGTTTAGAATTAAGGATTTGCGGACCAACATTCATAATCTTTAGTATTAGACATAGTGAGTAATGCATGCTAACACCGGTTACTCTATAATAGTGATTTAAGTTCAAGAACGTTTCGATAACATCCTAGTCATAATTCGATCTACTAATCATCTGTTTTCTGAGAATACCATAAGCTTAACGTTTTTTTTATCTCGATACTTATACATATTGTGTGAACAAAAGAGATTTGTGAATTCGATCCCTAATTGTTGCAATTGACCTCTTAATTTGAGAGAGTAGTCTAGGGTAATTTGATCCCATATAAAATTGGGTGCCGTTACAAAGTTCTTAGGAATCACCATTAGGTTTAGTTTAGAGATTTTGTCTAAACTTTTATTTTTCTTTTGATACTTACACGTTTCTTGTTTTTCTTTTCTTCTGTGTTTCAGTTGTATGCCTAGACTCATAAGAAGCTCAAAAGAAAAGGACCTGATCAATCTGTCTACTGATTTGGGCAAACTAGAACTCACTGGTATGTTTTTATATACAAGCGCTTAATGGAAAGTAACCCACTAGTATGTTTTCATTTTTCTTTTCTTTCACATAAGTTTTTCATTTTATTTTTCTCCTCACTTCAATTTTGAATGCCACTGGGGACAGTGACGTTTGAGTCTAGGGGAGGCGCTTACTAACTATGCTTTTATTTTTGAGTCTTAGTATTTTTCGTTGTTCTTATCTTTGAGTCATTTTTCTTTTCTAAAGAAAAAAACGTTATTATTGAGTCTAGTTAGTTAGAAATTATGATCTGTATTTTTTTAGATTATTGCCTGGTTGATTAATGTTGGAGGTTCGGCTAAATACGACTAATGGAAAATCCAGAAGGTAAACCAACTGACTAGAGGATATCCACTTTTCCAACATAATCCATTTAAGCTGGAGCTAATCTCACTGCTCTTTCTTTTACCTCATCAAAAAGGATAGTATTTACAGAACTTGACTCCTTCTTTATACCTGATGATGAGACCAATGTGAAAAAGAATAGTATTCCTCTCTAAAAGAAAAGAGAAAAAGAGCAATTGAAATGATTTCCTGTAGTGTAAAGGGTTACAGATATTTTCTTTGATCATATTATCTTAAATTCTAAGGAATGATCAATTGCAAAATGTTAAAAATATACGGAGGATATTTATCCGATGAAGCGAGTTGTCTAATATCCAAAAAAATAAGTCTGGGGGAGAGAAAGGATACAAAAGAATGATAGAAGGGTTGATTTATCATGGTATAATGCAAGAATGAGTCTAGAAAGTTCTTGAATATTAGCTTGCTTGATAAGACCCAGCGATGAAAGCCTGTTGGATATAGTTGTGGAACTTAGGTATGAAATTTGGAATGTTGTGTAAGCCTAGGGATAATTATGTGGTGGGTAGGATTTGATTAGACTTGTTAGACATATGAATTTGGTTTGAATAATCAAGAGAATAGGCTAGAGAATGTTGGAAGTTCCTGTGTTTTCAAACCTCTTCCACGGGTTCGTTTTTGTGTTTTGCTTGAGGGCAAGCAAAAGCTAAAGTCTGGGGTAGTTGATATACCTCTATTTCTACTAATTTTAGCTATGATTTAGATATAGATTTTAGAATCTTTTTGTTATTTCTAGATTCTTTAAGAGTCTTTTAAAGTATTTAATGATTGAGACAATAATGGAGATAAAAAGGTTTTTGGAACAAAAGCTGAAGGACGAATTGAGTTCCAGATCAAGTCGAGAGTATCGATCGACACACTTTTAGTATCGATCGACACCAGTTGCGGTCCAGCAAAATTCTAAGAAGGTTTAGAGTTTCAAGAATTGGAAGTTTGCCCGAAAAGATTTCCTTATTGATATTATTAGTCCCTGCACATTTTTAAAATAGATATATATATATTAGGTCATTGTTTAGACCTATCAAGTTTTCTATCTCCAAAACTTTGTTTTAAGCAATTCATATATTAGAAATCTCTGTTTTCACAGTTTCATCAGAGATTTCAATACCTTGCAGTGAAGAGATATTTTCTAAACTCTTTTCTTCTTTTGATATTTTTTATGATTTTTTATTCAAACATATTATTTGTTTCTATGATCATGTTTGAGTAGTCTGCTTGTTAGGTTTACGGTTTCTCATTAGGGTTATAGATGATTTAGTAGATCACCCACTTGTTAGGATATCGATAGGATTCTTCATCTTTGGTTGTTCTTAATGCTAGTTCTAGGGTAGCTAACTAGAATTTGATCTCAGGTAGTAGGTAAATTCTGGAAGGTTGTCTATTACTAGAACTACTATTTGATGAGCGAGGTTTTTAGATGTGTCATAATAATTGGTCTATCTAATTAGGTGAACTTATCAAACTCGATTAGCATGCATATTTAAAATTAGGGATTTGTGGACCGACGTTTGGAATCTTTAGTATTAGACATAGTGAGTAATGCAGGCTAACCTCGGTTACTCAATAATAGTGATTTAGTTCAAAAACGGTTCGATAACATCCTAGTCATAATTAGATCTACTAATCATATGTTTATTGAGAATACCCTAAGCCTAACGTTTTTATCTTCTGAATTTACATCCATCTAATATGCTATTTGCTTGTTTTTGTTTCTTTTTATATTTCTTGTTACTTGTTTTGCTTAATCTCGATACTTATACCTATTGTGTGAACAAAAGAGCTTTTTTAATTCGATCCCTAAGTGCTGCAACTGGCCTCTTAATTTGATAGAGTAGTCTAGGGTAATTTGATCCAATATCAGGAACTAGGCCATTGTTCTCTACTACATCTCATCCGCAAACCGATGGTCAAACTGAAGTGGTTAATAGAACCTTAGGTACTCTCTTGCGTGTGTTGATTAAAAAGAACCTTAAAACTTGTAAAGAATGCTTACCACATATTGAATTTGCATATGATAATGTCGTGCATTCTGTTTCTAGGTATTCTCCTTTTAAAATTTTGTATGAGTTTTAACCCCATCTCACCTTTGGATCCAATCCCTTTGCCTTTGAGTGAAAGAGTTAGTATTGATGGTAAAAAGAATGCCGAGCTAGTGCAACAGATCCATGAGAATACGAGGAGAAACATAGAAGAAAAGACCAAACGCTATGCTAAGCAAGCTGATAAAGAAAGACGGTGGAAGATTTTTGAAGTTGGAGATCAAGTTTGGATTCACTTAAGAAAGGAGAGGTTTGCATCTCAAAGGAAGTCCAAAATCATGCCAAGAATAGACGATCCATTCATGGTAATCAAACGAATCAACGATAATGCCTACAAACTCGATTTACAAGGTAAATATAATGTGAGTTTTAGCTTCAATGTTTCTGATTTGATACCTTTTATTGCAAATGAAACAGATTTGAGGTCAAATCACTTTCAAGAGGGAGGGAATGATATGATCATGGACAACACTAAGGATATGGAGCATGAACTGGGCTTGAACGTGAGCTTGTAGCTGAGGAAGGAGCTAAGCTTGTAGCTAAGAAGGAGCTTGTAGTTGAGGAGAAGCTTGTAGCGGAGGATGTTATTGTCACACCTACTTGTCCAATGACTTTATCTAGAGTTAAGTTATTCAATCAAGCCATTGGAGGGATGCGCAACCACATTTGGGACCGACCAAATGACTTGAGCTAAGTCATTACCTCTTTGGTTTTGATCCAAGCTCAAGGACCTCATCAAGATGGATAAATAATTCATGAATGCTCTTTTTCCCTGTTTTTGGTTTTGTTCCAATGGGGTTTCCAAATGAATTTTTTTTGTGAGGATTATGTTTTCACTTTATATAATCCATTTTGGTGATTCAAGACCCAAACCCACCTAAATAAGAAGGCATTTTTGTCACTTTTGCAGTTGAGTTTTTTTTTTAAAATTTAAACTCTAATTTAAACTCTATTTTAATTTTTGTTTTGTTTCTAAGCAACGTTAGAGCATGTTCCAAGACTTGCCTCTTTATCTTCTCTTTTCCTTTTCTTTATATTCTTCTTGTAAACTCTTTTGAGAGCTTATCTTTTTTTTTTATATCCAAAAGAAAGATCATTTTGTTTGTGTATATATCCATCAAAACCCTTAGTCTCTTTTGGTACGTGTATCCAAAGGATCTAAGTTTATGTATCGTGAAGCTCTTCTGCAAGCTTCTATGATATCCATCAATCCAATCCAATATATCCATCATCACAGCTTCACAGCCTAATCTATCATTTGCTCAATTTAAGAGTGTCGAGTCCTTGGGACAATTGTATGACGACCTATCCGACTTGGCTTTAAGGAAAATTCGACAAATAAAACTTGGTAGAGTTAGTGTAAAAGGCAGCAAAAGGGATAATTGATTTTGTATGAGACGAAAGAATAAAGAAACAACCGGAATGATGATTTTTAATGAGATAAAAGAAAAAAGAAACAAATTAAATCTAAATTTTTTTTATATGAATAACTTCATCAAACTAAACGGTCTAAATTCGAGTTTTAGTTTTTAGTTAAACAAAAATCTGAATTTTCTTTATACTTCTAGGAAATTATTTTGTCTACATCAGTTTCGTCAATTTGGTTTCATATTTCTTCTAAAGCCTAGCAAAAACTCTAAAAGAAAATTCAAATTTCGATCACCTATGCTAAGTAAATAATTTTAATTTATTCTACCTGCACAAATACCATGTCATATGAATTACTTTCACTCTATTATCTATGTTTATCACAATAAACCAAAATAATAGAAGAACATTAAATAATAAATTTTTATTATAATTTTTACAAGAAATTACAATGCCTTATTTGATACCACTCTTAGTGCAACGACAAACAAATTTTTTACACCTAGCAAGATTTTTACCCCTTCTAAAACAAGCTTTTCCGCAGTCATAACAAAAACTCATTACGCCTTGAAGAAAAGAGTGCCCGAGATGTATATCCACTAGATATTGATCAATTGAAGGACTCACTGCTGGACTATCAAGATATGTTGTCTCTTTTGAATTCATTGTTTTGGTAATTATCGATGTACCTATAAAATTTCCAAAACATATTGAAAATTATTATATTAACATTTAAGAAATGAATATATATATATATATATACACATAAGATCTTAATTAAATAAATTTAGACTTACATGAGGAAGAAATGACTAGAAGAGTTAAAAACAAAATAATTGTCTTCATTCTTAATGTAAGATTTAATAATATTGGAAAAATAATATTTTAAATATCTTTTAAGTTTTGTTTTTTTCTTCTAATGAAGTTATTAAAAACTAGACAATGTGATATTTATATGTTCTTATTAAAAATATGTTACGAAAAAGTAATTGTTCTAGTAAACGTTTTATTTTTTTATTAATGAAAGATAAGGAAACACTTATGTTTGGAAGAGTGGTTTCATTTCTAAAGTTTTTTATTTTCTTTACAACATTTACTACTTATAACAGTACATTCGAGAATAATTCGCACGTAAATGTCCTAAAATTTGGTTTATCAGACTTTTTTTAAAAGAAGATTCTTATTAAATTTACTAGGACTAGAACTTTATATAAGATCTAAAAACAATATTAAAATTTGATTAGTTTTGGTGATATTACATGTACCGTTAAGTATATTAAAAAAATTTTACTGCCTTTTTGCAATAATATTTTTTTATGTTGGTTATTTTTAAAAAGACCCATTTTCTTGAACAAAATGACCAAATTATCCATCATCTAATGACAACATGTAATTAGAAATTGAATTTTTTTTGCCAAAATTTACTTTTCCCACAAAAAAAAAGAATTCACGCCAAAATTATTTTTTCCTTGCCAGAAAAAAAAGTTTCTCGCAACAATTTTTTTCTTCCGCCAAAACAATTCACGCCCAAATTTGCATTTAAAAATTTTTGTAAATTTTTTTAGAACTGTTTTAATACCTTTGTAAATCTTTTAAAAAACTTTACAAAATTACTCAGATTAGTAAGTTAGTCCAGGGTCTCTAAGGTTTTACTCTTACTGCTATTGATTCCCAAACTATACCTAAACAAGCAACAAGCAAAACTCGAAACAACAATAAATGCACTAAAAGACTTAAACGAACAAACTTCTATTCCATCCTAGTTTTTAGGCCTCTACGAATTCAGATCATCCCTCAAGGCATTGCCACACACTCCTAAACACGAAATTCTAAAAGAGATCGCATCCCTCAATACTACATCGTCATGTTGCGCCCGGTCAATTGCAAAGTAGCCCCGAGCCTTTGTAAGCTATAATGCTACGGAGTTTCACGCAAAGAACAGCAGACGGATCGGAAGACATGATTCGACTAATGCTAATTAGCTATCCACTCCTAACCAAGAACAAATAAACAACAAAAAGTTCCCAAGTAATCGGACAGCACCACAGTTATGTTACCGTAAATCGGACAAGATAACTGTTATCTTTGTCGGAATTTGGGCAGCATAACGTTTATACCATATTTGAACATAATGCAATCATAATATAAAACAATGAATCACTCAATAATTATCGCCAAGTATGATCTACTAACCTCCTAAGTTTCATAATTATTTAAAATAAATAAACACATTAACATGTGCTACAACACATGTCCGGAACTTACGAAACTTATAGGTGCTCCGCGCATCCTTGGGAAACAGCTATTCCTACCCCTTGAATCCATTGGTATTTTTCTCCTATTTGGTTATCTAACATACCATAATCATACTTGATTAGGGACTAATCGGCGATTGCTAAAAATAAACTACGATCGGAAAACTTACCGACTTCCAAATCAGAACTTTTCTCAGGATTCCTTAGCGAAACTAACTTAGAGCGTTTCTAGGGTGAGGAATTTCTAATGGGAGTCGAAGGTTTATATAGAGAGCTAAGGCAGTTTACTAAGCTACTTCGCCGTTAGGTCCTCCACTAATCATGTCTCTTCCGACAACATGTATCACTGAGTCACGATTGTCAACACCAAGCAGCGTCCGTTGATTAACAACCAGACTGGGAGCATCGTGAAGTTGACACCCTGACATGAGTCATTGCCCTTGTCGACATTACCCGCATGCGAGACATGGTCGTTTCTCTCCCACATATTGTCGTAGCAACTTATGTACCTGCTCGCTGTCGTTAAGCAGGTCGACGAGGTGTCCGATTGTCGGCCGCACAATAACCGCACACGCCGGCATGGGTCGAGCATATGTCCACCGCGGTCGGGCACACGCCATCGTGGGTCGAGCAGATGTCCGCCGCAATCGAGCATACGCTAGTACGGGTCGCTCACACATCGCTCACAGACCGTTCATGGTAAGGTCTTTGATTACTTTCTTGTCCCAATTCTAAAATCCGTTCGTGAATCATTTCCAATTGCATCACAAAGGATGGCGAGTTTGAATGGTCTTAAGGATGAGACGACTGTGGGGGATATGGGGGTGATAGGATCGTTTGTGAGTTATTTTAAGAAGGAGGTGGAGCTTATTGAGGCGCCTATCCCCAATCTCAACATGGATGATTATGTGATGATTGAGTTAGAGCTTGCACATGATGAAACTCGGTGGAAAGATTACGTTGTTTACGTTTACATTTGTGATATTTTGTTTACGTTTATATACGTTTTATACGTTTTGTTTAGTTAGAGATTACCTTGTTCTCCAATCTCTATTTGTCTGGACTCGACTCTTCTTGGCGTTGGGACGGAGTTTTATCTTGTTCTATTATCAAATGACGATGGAGATCAGATTGTTCTGAGTACATCCGTGATGTCCCCCATTGTTCCATCCTTCACATATCCGAACTTGCCTGATTCGCCACTCACCTCACTATGGAGAGATTATGATTGTATGCGACGAGGGGATGCTATAGAGACGGAGATGGGAGTGCTTGCGACTCTTGCACTCGTACTTTGGGAACCATATTGTAACACATGTGGGGAACTGGGACACTGTCCAAGGATGTGTCGTTTTTATCGCCCATATGGAGATCTGGTGATTTGGTTCCGTTTGTGTGACGGGACTGGAAACTATGCTAGTGTGTGTCTGATAGTCATAGCAGGACCACCTGAGGGCTCGTCTCGTATGTTTCCTTCCACTTTGACTGATGCATCCACCTCGGAATCTATGGAGGATTACTGGACTAGTTCTAGGTGTCCTTGTATTATGTGTAGGAATATTTACAGTTAAGTTCACCATAACAAGTCCAAAGCGAAGGTATGTAGGGTACTAACCCTCTTATTGTAGTATAGTGGCTTAGAAGTCTAGTGTGGACCAATAAAGCCCTTCGCCTAGTTATATAACTTTTAAGATGGTTTGTACTTGTATAATTTTTAGGATGGGTATACTTGTATAATTAGAAAATGCAATATGTATAACATAACAATTTAGGAATGTAATGTATAACTTAAAAGATTGTAACTTAAATGATGTATGAACTTGATGTCTAATATTATGATGTAATTTTCTATGTTTATATTTTCTGATATTTTGTTTACGTTTATATATGTTTTATTGTGTGTGTGTGTGAAACGCAAACAAAGGAATCGGCGTAGAAAACCATTTAGATGTTAAGAGTTAGAAAAACCTATTCTAAGTACAAGCATAAGTTTCAAAAATCCAAAAAAAAAACTTAGAAGAATAGGTGGAACCTTTAGTACTTTTAGAATTGGAACTCATAAATCCCAAGGAAATTGAATCATTGAGTAGATGGTGTGTGCATTGCCCAAATTTTCTTGATAACGTAAAGTTTGTTTCTCAACGTTAACTCAAAGAACAATATTTAACAATTCCCAAGTAGGATAAGAGAAATAGACTAGATTTGGTGAAGTAGAAAGGAAGTGAGGTTGTATGAAGAAGTATAAAAAGGAGGTAGTACAAAGTCTTGCACAATGGAACATCTTAAATATATATATAGAAGAATCAAATGGGAGGAATGATGCTAAAATGAATCATGACAAGAAGAATGGCGAGGAATGACAAATAAAAGGAAATCGTCAACCTCTTTAAAGGACAAGAAGTTCAAAGAGGTTGCAAGAAAATAATGGAGAAGATTATAGAAGCTACCACATCAAAGCAAGGTGAACAATGGGTAGTCACTAAGTCATAAAAATTCGAGGAATGAAAATGTAACATTCCTCACCTAGACTAAGACTCGCTTTGGCGGAGTCCATCACCAAAAGTTGATCGAAGCTAAAGAATCAAAAGGGATCGAAAAGAGCTAAGTAAGAAGTTGTTTTGGAACAGTTTGGGGAAGCATTAGGAAGACTTAAGAAGAAGGAGTGTTGAGAAGATAAGAATTCTAAGTCGGAAACGCTTGGAAGTGTCGCCAAAAGGGTAAGGTGACACCACTCATCATGAATAGGCAAAGTAAGGGTTGTTATTGAGTAAAAATAGGATTTGGGTGAGAGAAATAGAAGTTGGGCAAAAAAAATTAAGTTTGGGTCGGTAGACTTTAGATTCGGGGCGAGAAACTAATCGAGAACCTTACCGTGAACAGTCAGTAAGCTATGCGTGAGCGACCCATACTGGCGTGTGCCCGACTGCGGTGGACATATACTCGACCCACGATGGCGGATGTCCCTACTACGGTAGACATATGCTCGACCCGTGGCAACATGTAAGGCTATTGTGCGGCGAACAATCGGACACCTCGTCTACCTGCTTAACGGTGGCAAGAAGGTGCATAAGCTGCTACAGCAAGATGTGATCAAGAAACAATGATATATCCATATTTTTACTGTTTTTAGCTTTGATTTTGGTATAGGTTTTAGAGTCCTTTTGTTATTTCTAGAGTCGTTTCTAGTCTTTTTCAGATCTTTACATGTTTGGGATGCATTTGGAGATTATGGAGCATGCTGGAGCAAAACACACAACTTAAGTTGCAGAAGCAGTTCGCAGACCAAAATCCGCATAGGTGTCGAACGACACCACCCTTGGTGTCGCGCGACACCAATACCTGACGGCAATTCGAAGACGCAACTTATTGATGTTTTGAAGATTTCCAAATTCGGCTCAGAACTTTATCCTATTTCTAAAGAAGGCCCATCACGTGTTTTAGGTCATATATATAGTTTTAAGGTCATTGTTTAAACCTAAGCTTGGAGAGGCTAATCTCCTTATCTCTTTTGTACTTGGAAGCAAAACCTTGGAGACTCCCTTTAGAGAAAATCTTTCTAAACCTTAATCTCTTCTTGTTTTATTCATTGATTTCTTATTCAATCATGTTGTTTGCTTCATTCATCATGCTTGAGTAGCTTTCTTGTTAGGTTTAGGGTATTTCATTAGGGATTTAGATGATTTAATAGATTGCCCCCTTGCTAGGTTATCTGTAGGATTCTTCATCTTGATTGTTCTTAATGTTAGTTCTAGAGTAGCTAACTAAAACTTGATATTAGATCATAGGTATGTCCACCATAGATACTTGTTGTTTGAACCATCATAGAGGAGCCTATGCATTTAAGAAAGAACAGGTAGGCTCATAGAAGGGCTCTGGTTTAGATACTAGCTGAACTAATCAAACTTGATAATAATGCATGCTTTAGTATAGGATTTCTCGGCTTCTCCGGTTATCTTAGCTCTAAGTATAGAGAGTTTTGCGGAACACCACCGGTTACTCTAAAATCA
>Ga0041059_1003332_pt1 | contig 11079 bp, 11 predicted proteins | sample AraColnosormetaG_FD_56232 | JGI IMG/M metagenome (GOLD analysis project Ga0041059, IMG submission 56232) | Arabidopsis roots microbial communities from North Carolina, USA - Col MF nosort | ecosystem: Host-associated > Plants > Roots > Unclassified | place: USA: North Carolina | collected... | reverse complement strand
TTTTTTTTTTTTTTTTTTGGTATCAATGTTAAGTATGCGTTCTGTTTTGTCCAAATCACATGTTATAAGGTTTCATATTTTAGTCATTTATATACTATAATGCATGAAAATATTTTGTTACTAACGATATGCAGATTCAAGTTAAATTTTGGTGGTTGGTAAAGTTGAAATGCAACTTCTATATCTAACTTCAAAAGTAAATATGAATCTAATATTCCATTCTTTTCTGACATATTGGCAGGCCAGAGTTTGAATACAAGTCTATTGAACCCATACTTAGACTCATTGGTTGGATCAAAGTTCCAAAACGGTGCCAATTTCGCAATTGTTGGATCTTCCACTCTTCCCAGATATGTTCCTTTTGCTCTCAACATTCAGCTCATGCAGTTCCTCCATTTCAAATCCCGAGCACTCGAGCTTGCTTCTATTTCAGGTATCTATCTGATCGTAATTAACTCTTTAGCAAAAAAATAGGTAATTCACTAAAGGACCCTTGCATTATGTTTTGCAGATCCTTTGAAAGAGATGATGATAGGCGAAAGTGGATTCAGAAACGCATTGTACATGATCGATATCGGACAGAATGATATTGCGGATTCATTCTCCAAAGGCCTTTCTTACTCCCGGGTCGTCAAGCTTATTCCAAACGTTATTTCCGAGATCAAAAGTGCCATAAAGGTAAGAACTAGAGTTTGTGGGTTTATTCTGAATAAAACATGCTAGAGTGTGCTAAACAATAAGTCTTGATATTGGGAGAGAGTTGAAATCTTTTGTTAAATTTGTTTTGCAGATATTGTATGATGAAGGAGGGAGGAAATTTTGGGTTCACAACACAGGACCATTAGGTTGTCTGCCTCAGAAACTTTCAATGGTTCATAGCAAAGGTTTTGATAAGCATGGTTGTCTAGCAACTTATAACGCAGCTGCAAAACTGTTTAACGAAGGACTGGATCATATGTGTCGGGATCTGAGGACGGAACTGAAAGAGGCCAACATTGTCTATGTCGACATTTATGCCATCAAGTACGATCTCATCGCAAACTCCAACAATTATGGTAAGCTTTGATGCATATAAGTAAACACCATTAGTGTCTGTTTATCGGTTAAGATCTTATGTCATCATAAATCCTTCATGTATGTGTAACTTCGTTAAGCATTTTTGTGTCATGCATCAAACATGATTAGGTATTTTAATCCGGTCTATCTGATCTGAATCAAACCTTAACCATACTTAGGAACCTGAAAAACCAAATCTATGTTTTGTTTCCATGGTTAATTATGATCATCTACTCAATTGTTTTGTGCAGGCTTTGAGAAACCCTTAATGGCATGTTGCGGATACGGAGGGCCTCCTTACAACTACAATGTGAACATAACGTGTGGGAATGGTGGCTCTAAAAGTTGCGACGAAGGGTCTCGGTTTATAAGCTGGGACGGAATACACTACACCGAGACTGCTAACGCCATTGTAGCCATGAAAGTATTGTCGATGCAACATTCTACGCCACCAACTCCGTTCCATTTCTTCTGCGGCGGCTGACATTCTACACATTGCTTCCGTTCCAAGTAAGAAATTTTATTTTTGTTTCGGATTTGGTTTTAGCCTCTGTAATTGTGCAAATTAGACTTCACCAATATAAAAACCGGTCACAATTGATTTTCTTAATGGTCTTGAGTAGACATAACAATTGAAGCGAAAAGAGATTGAACAAGACTCTTGTCTTATTGATCTGTGGTATCGAGAAAAGGGTAATCAGTGTAACCAGCAACAGGATCAGAACTGTAGAAACTTGGTCTGTCTTACTTATTCAGCGGAGCATTGAGCTCAAACCTTTTAGGCAAATCAGGATTAGCTAAGAACAATCTTCCGTACGCTACAAGATCTGTTCTTCCCTCTGCCACCGCCTTGTTTCCGTCTTCTCTTGTATAACCTCCGGCGACAATGAACGTTCCATTAAACGCATTTCTCATCGGCGTAAGTGATTCCCTGCACTCGAAAATCTCACTGACGGTTTTCATCCTAGGCTCAATCATGTGGCAGTAGAGTATCTCGAATCTGTTGAGAGACTTGGCCATGTAAAGCCCTAATCTTTTTGGATCTGTATCTCCGGATTCCATGTAATCAGCGAACGGTGAGAGTCTGATTCCGACACGATCAGGTCCGATCTCTTTCGAAACCGCTTCGATTACTTGTAAAGCGAATCTACATCGATTCTCTAGAGATCCGCCGTAACTATCGGTTCGATCGTTAACAGAGTCTTTCATAAACTGGTCAATCAAGTACCCGTGAGCTCCATGGATCTCTACTCCATCAAAACCTAGAAAAAGATAATAAAAAAATTAGGTTGGAATCTTTTTTTCTAGGGTTTGGTTGGAAAGTGAAAGTTTGGATTTTTTTACCAGCTTCGGTTGCGTTTCTTGCAGCGAGACGAAAATCATTGATAATTGTCGGGATTTCGTCAGTTCTTAACCTTCTCGGAGGTGTAAACTCATTCGATGGATCATCGGCGAATGGCTTATCTGTTGAAGAGACCGGAGATTCTCCATTTGGCTGACAATCTACAAATATTTACACAAAGAACCATGTTTAGCAATTTTCAAATCTTAAAAGAGTAAACTTGTAAAACAGTTTCTTTGATAAACCTTGATGAGAAACGCGACCAGCGTGCCAGAGCTGGCAGAAGAAGATGCCGCCGTGAGAGTGAACAGCGTCAACGATGGGCTTCCATGCTTCGATTTGTTCTTTCCTCCATATCCCTGGCATGTTTTGATACCTTTAAGAGATTAAAAAAGTCAATGAAAATCATAAAAAGTCAACTTTCTGTGAATTGGTTTTAGAAAAGACTTACGCCATGGCGGTTTCAGAAACTCCGGTGGCTTCACTGATGAGAAGACCTCCCGGAGTTGTTCTTTGACAATAATACAAGGCGACGTGAGGTTGTGGAATGTTACCGTATGATCTCATTCTCGCCATTGGCGCCATAACGATTCTGGAATTTATATTCAGATTGAGATTTTGATAAGACAGAGATAGTAATGTAATTACCACTGAGTTGTTTGTGTGTGTGTGTGTAAATGATATCTAAGAGAACCTGTGAGTAAGATTGAAGTTTTTCATTGAGAATGGAGTGAGAAGGGGAATTGTCGAGCTTTATCTTTAAGAACTTCATATTAGTGTTGCCTTGGTGATTTTTCAGAGTATTTTGGAGTTTTATTACCAGAATCCGTGAAACAGAGGAAGTTTAAAGAGACACAAATATGTTAGGTGTTAAAAAGTCAAGAGTACACAAATATGTATACGTAATAACAAATTAACTTCTAATTGTTTTTAATTTTATACGTAACTAATTTGATTCGTTAGGTCGAATATCTGTATAGAAAACTACAATTGGGCTATAGAAATGTATTTCTAGACCGTAAATCGTTCCTTGTCCTACAAGATTTGTTTTTTACTTTTTAGTTAAATCTCTTTTTGATAAAGGTTTCCTCTTTAGGTTTTTGTTTTTGTTGTAACTCTTGTTCTGCAAGTTAAAGGTTCATCACTCAGAGCTAGGTAGTACTCTGAGTATGAAGTCACAGATACTCCTACGTCGAACGTATAGCACAACCATCCCTCCTCCCACAGCAAATGTTAGAATCACTCATCTCTCTCGTATCGGCAAGATTCATGAAGCTCGGAAGCTTTTCGATTCATGTGACTCGAAATCAATCTCTTCCTGGAACTCTATGGTTGCTGGGTACTTTGCGAATCTAATGCCCCGAGATGCACGGAAACTGTTCGATGAAATGCCTGACAGAAACATCATCTCTTGGAATGGTTTGGTGTCCGGGTATATGAAGAACGGGGAGATTGACGAAGCTAGGAAAGTGTTTGATTTAATGCCTGAGAGGAATGTTGTCTCATGGACGGCGTTGGTGAAAGGGTATGTGCACAATGGTAAGGTTGATGTGGCAGAGTCGTTGTTTTGGAAAATGCCTGAGAAGAATAAGGTTTCTTGGACTGTGATGCTTATTGGGTTTTTGCAAGATGGGCGAATCGATGATGCGTGTAAGCTGTATGAAATGATACCGGATAAAGATAATATTGCAAGGACTAGTATGATTCATGGATTGTGCAAAGAAGGAAGAGTGGATGAGGCAAGAGAGATTTTTGATGAGATGTCAGAGAGAAGTGTGATTACTTGGACTACAATGGTCACAGGATATGGGCAGAACAATCGTGTGGATGATGCTAGGAAGATTTTTGATGTGATGCCAGAGAAAACTGAAGTTTCATGGACTTCCATGCTTATGGGCTATGTACAGAATGGGCGAATTGAGGATGCTGAAGAACTTTTTGAAGTTATGCCAGTGAAGCCAGTTATTGCGTGTAATGCTATGATTTCCGGGCTTGGACAGAAAGGAGAGATAGCAAAAGCAAGAAGGGTTTTTGATTCAATGAAGGAGAGAAATGATGCATCTTGGCAAACGGTGATCAAAATTCACGAAAGAAACGGTTTTGAATTGGAGGCTCTTGATTTATTTATTCTGATGCAGAAACAGGGAGTTAGACCCACTTTTCCAACATTGATAAGCATTCTTTCGGTCTGCGCCAGCTTAGCAAGCCTCCACCATGGTAAACAGGTCCATGCTCAGTTGGTTAGATGTCAATTTGATGTTGATGTGTATGTTGCGTCTGTTTTAATGACAATGTACATTAAATGCGGCGAGCTTGTGAAGTCTAAACTAATATTTGACAGGTTTCCTTCAAAGGACATTATCATGTGGAATTCAATCATATCTGGTTATGCCTCACACGGTCTTGGAGAGGAAGCATTAAAGGTTTTCTGTGAGATGCCTTTGTCTGGTAGTACTAAGCCTAACGAAGTCACCTTCGTTGCAACTCTCTCAGCATGTAGTTACGCTGGGATGGTTGAGGAAGGGCTTAAGATCTATGAATCTATGGAATCAGTTTTTGGGGTTAAGCCAATCACCGCGCATTATGCTTGCATGGTAGATATGCTTGGGCGTGCAGGACGGTTTAATGAGGCAATGGAAATGATTGATAGTATGACTGTCGAACCAGATGCTGCAGTTTGGGGTTCTCTATTAGGAGCGTGCAGAACTCACTCGCAGCTGGATGTGGCAGAATTTTGTGCGAAGAAACTCATAGAGATTGAACCGGAGAATTCTGGGACTTACATCTTGCTCTCCAACATGTATGCATCTCAAGGTAGGTGGGCTGACGTTGCAGAACTGAGAAAACTTATGAAGACTAGGTTGGTAAGAAAATCACCAGGTTGTAGCTGGACTGAAGTCGAGAACAAGGTGCATGCATTCACTCGTGGGGGTATTAATAGCCATCCCGAGCAGGAATCTATTTTGAAGATACTGGATGAATTGGATGGGTTATTGAGAGAAGCCGGGTATAATCCTGATTGCAGCTATGCATTGCACGATGTAGACGAGGAAGAGAAAGTCAATAGCCTGAAATATCATAGCGAGAGACTAGCGGTAGCTTATGCTCTTTTAAAGCTATCTGAAGGAATACCCATCCGAGTCATGAAGAACCTTAGAGTTTGTAGTGATTGCCACACAGCAATAAAAATAATCTCTAAGGTGAAAGAGAGGGAGATCATTCTAAGAGATGCAAACAGATTCCATCACTTCAGAAACGGAGAGTGTTCCTGTAAAGATTACTGGTGAGATTCAATAAATGCCAAGCAGAATGTTTTTTTTTAATCTTAGGCTTAGCTATCAATCCTCGTTGGAGCGTTGGCAAAATGGAGTAATTCTCGCAAACCATAGGAACTTGCTCAGCCATTGATGAGAGTTCTCTCTAAGTTCTTCTGCTAATATATATATATTTTTTTACTGATCTTGTTATCAATGTGCATTTGTAGCATTTTCTTCAATATGGTTAATAAGAAGTGATGAACAATCTTCAAGCAAAACTAGAATTCCATGACACATTTGTTTTTGGTACGTAGTTACTAACATTCTTTGTTGCTTATACAGAAACTGAAGAGCTCTTTGTCTCTTGTATGTATGTATGCTACAGAGAAAGATTCAAGTCTAAACAAACGTTAGTCTCAGATCCTTCTTGCTTTTCCTTAGAGCCATCATACTCGTTGGATGCTGAAGAGCTCTCATTAGCTGCTTTTTCAATGTTGTTGGCCTCTGCTTTATTCATGAAAATGAAATCTTCTGGCTGAAACGAAGGGAATCTACGAACCCTTGCTCTTTCTTCTTCTTCCTGTCTCTTCTTCTCCATGGAGCTGTTGACATATTTCCGCATTTCCCTTGCGTTTTTAAGCACTGTGTACAACTTCTCCATCTTTTCTTCTTCGTCATCTTCCTTCTCCATTTTCACCCTCTTTCTGTCTCTGTCCATTGAACCGCTCTCTCTTCCTTCCCCTATGAAAATGTTTCTCTTTAGTTACATCATTTTCATCCTACTTTGATCATCAACACATGATACATCTGGAAGAATTTTCTGGAGGAATTGGTGGAGAAGATATAATTATTGCCTCTAGTGGGAAGACTAACAACATGACCTTATCTAAAAGTCTCTCAGACTTTCTTCTTTCCTTTGGGTGGCTTTGGAGACTTTTCAACACTATTATGGACCCCACCATGATGGACATTCATATAGCAACATGACATACATGTGTACATATGTACAGTCTACAGGGAATGGCACAGCTTCAAGCTAAACAAACACACTTCACAATAACCATTCAGAATCACTCTCATTTGTTTGTTGCTGCATCTATGTTTCTTCTTCAGTCATCTGCCCATGGGACACCGTGCTTGGCCCAAAGATAGTATGCCGCAACTGGTCCTCGTCCACCAAATTCATACAACTCCGGAGCTGTGTGATGCTTGTCTATCTCTTCTAGAACCGGACTAAGAATGTTCCATGCTGCTGCAACCTCATCGCTTCTCATGAACAGATGATTGTCTCCGTCAATTACATCATGAATTAGGTGTTCATATGAGTCTGGTACTTCGGTTTTATACCTACAGGTTTGATCCAACAATTCAACCAACCATAAGGCGCAAAAGTTCGATTTTTAAAATGTGTAGGAACAAAGATGAGAATGCAAAACTTGCCTGTCTTTATAGAGCAAGTTAAGTTCAGAAGCGTCTAGCTGAAGACCTAAACCAGGAACCTTGTTGTTGATTTTCACCAGGATGGCCTCATCAGGTTCGTCACGTAGAATAAGCTCATTTGTCCCCAAATCTATGTTTATTCCAATATTTTCTCGGTATAGGTTTCCAGGAACATGCCGGAATTGCACATGAATCTCCACTCTTTCAACATTAAGGCACACCAATCAATTGTTATGACAGTTGGATATGTCTATGAGTAGGAATAATTATTCTTACCTGTGTTTAATGAGGCCAGTGCCAACTCTTACAAGGAAAGGTACACCATCCCAACGTGCATTATCAATATACAAGGCTGCTGCACAATATGTAGGGTCTACACCGTTCAAGATCACACCGTTCTTGTCTCGGGAACTGGATTTATACTGGCCAAGGATGACATCACGCGGGTCTATCTTGCGAATTGATCTTAAAACCTTCACCTGCAGAAGCAGGTTTGTCACCAAGTCACTTGACAGAACAAGAGTACACAACTTACATATATACCATAAGACGATTTTGTTCTTTACAGTACAGGTTGACCTTTTCATTTCGGATATCTTCACCATCGAGACTTATCGGAGGTTCCATGGCAAGTAATGCGATTGTCTGAAGTATATGGCTGTGCACTATGTCCCGTATTATTCCATATCCATCAGAAAACCTTAAAAAAAGCAGTAGGAAATTAGAAAATAACATTACTGATTTGTCTAAGAATGCTGAAACAACACAATTTACTCTCACATGCAAAGAAATGGTGAAAATAGAACTATTGTGCCTTACTTTTCTGTTTGCGCAATTGATTCTGATATAATAACCTGGAAACATCATTTATACACAAAGTGAACAAACCAGAATGTGGAAGAGGAAAGTTCAGGCACTATACACAACTACAAACAATCAGAAGGAAACACTACCTGTATATTGCGTATGTATGTTCTGTTCCATAGTGGTTCAAAAACTAGATTTGAAAACCTTAACACTGTCAGATTTTCAATGAGGTTTCTTCCTAACATGTGATCTATCCTGTAACGGGCACAGAAGTGTGAAGAAATATGAACTTGAGAGCTGTGCATGCAGAAAGCAACTAGATTTAAAAGAAGGACCTGTAGATTTGCTTCTCTTCAAACTTAGAGAGAAGTGACTTTGTTAACTGATGAGACGAATGTGAGTTAAAACCAAAAGGTTTCTCAACTATTATTCGAGTCCAGCCTCGTGGTGCCTGAGCGTTATCTCCAATGGTGCATGCCACATCCACCAGAGCTTCTTGAGGTACTGAGAGGTAAAAGATTCTATTTGCTTCTGATTCTCCCTGAAGAAGAAAAGCTGTTAATGTCTTATTCTATCTTGCTTGTCTGTTCAAAATGTTGTAAACTCAGAAAGAGGACTACTTCTGGGACAAAATGTAATCATTGAAAGAAAGAAAAAAAGGTACTTAGGAACCTCAATCTGTTTCATTCTCTCGGCAAGTCGGGACATCCCATCCCTGTTATTATAACCTCCATTGATATAGTATGTTCTACTCTGAAATGCATCCATCTTGCCCCCACAATTCTCCCTGAACATTTAGCATCATTCTTTAGCTAGCACGGCCGTATATCAGAGATACCAAATTTAAGGTAGTACCAAGAATTATACATACTGATGATCAACACGGCAAGTCAGCGTTGATGCAATGATGGATCTGAGGTCTTCATCTGTCAGATTCTTTCTTGAAACCCCAAATATAGCAACATCCTGTGACAATGAAGACCAATCAAGAAGACAACCGAAAAAAACTATCCAACTGTTTTGCTGCTTACTTTGTAATTGTTCATGAGCACAAAAGTCATACCTCAGGAAGGTAGCCGCTATAATACAACGCAAACAATGCCGGGAAAATCTTCCCTCTTGCTAGCTCACCAGTGGCTCCTACAACAGCAATGCAAAGTGAGGCCCTTCTTCGAACATCTGAAAGATCATCCGAGAGTTGTTTTGACACAGGTGGTAAGTCTCCAACATTGTGAAACCCATCATTCAAATCCGTTCCCAGAATATTCTCTTCTGGTCGTAAATCTTCAGCTCTAGTTTCTTCAGCAAAACCTGCATCACATTCTACCTCAGGAAGTGCTAAAGAATGATCAAGTGAAGACATGAGATGTAAATTGACTCATATCTTAGAACTAGACCTCGTTCATCATCGCTGAGGAAAGTGTGCTTTGAGTGTGTTGTAAGCTCGTTTACAGGCTGATGTTTTCTGTTGTTGCCTTGTCTACGATTCAAGCTCTTAAGTATCCACAGTTTCAAACCACAGAATCTCCGGCAGAGATTCGAGCCTCCTCCGTTGAGAACAAGGCTTCCACTTCTGGAGAAACTATAGTCTCTTGACGAAACCTATTCACACAAAATAGAGAAATTTCAACAACTAGAAATCAAGTTGATTTCGAAGGTCAATAATATACTAAAGCTTAGATTCAGAGGGCATGTAACACGAATTTGAGATCTTTGGTGAGATTGCAGAAAACATTAGCATAATCCAAGAAAAATAATAATCTTTGTTTCTCAAAGTAATGACCTTTTGATAAAACGAAAGCATGCATGAAAGGTAGAGCGAATACATGTGCTTACCGGAAAATTAGAAAAAGAGGCGGCGAGATGGCAAGAGCAGACGGAGGAAGACGGAGCCGTCGCTGATTGAGAAAAGGGAAGCAAGCAACTGGAGAGAGACATGAGGATAGTTCCTCAGGGATTATAGCTAAACATGTTCAAAGCTTTAAAGCTGCTTTAAGTGGATCAAAGTGGAAGACGAGTGCAAGTTTAAGTTTTCTGATTGACGCCTCCATTAATGGTTCCAACTTTCAGATAATCGTCGGGTTCTTCTAAACCGAACCGTACCGGTTGGTTCTCGAGGAAAGAGAATTGAATTTGTGGTTTAGGCGGGGGTGGGTAGGTTGACTTTCGATATCTCAACGTCAACGTCTCTTCTGGTCCCGCCGAGTCGGCGTCATCGTTGAGTTGGTGAGATCATCTTCTTCTCAACTTCATCGATCTTATCGTCTCGAAAATTGTCACCTTTTCTTCTCAGCTACTTCAGGCGGAGAAACACTTTCCGTGGTTTAGTGTTGAGGACGATCACTGTTTGTAATTCGATGGCGAGGAAGAAGATCAGAGAATATGACTCCAAGAGACTTCTCAAGGAGCATTTGAAGCGTCTTGCTAATATTGACCTGCAGATTCGCTCTGCTCAGGTCATTCTCACGAATTCTAGTTTTGTTTTCATCGATCTGCTTTGTGGAAATTCGATAGCACAATTCAATTGGAACTCTTGAATGAATCGTGTTTTGTCTGAATGTTATTGAGAGTAATCTTGGACTTAGATAGAGCTAATGAAAGTGAGAATCTTGGGAAAGATCTCTTTCTACTGATGACTTTGGACATGGCATGATTAGTTGATTACTAGAACTACTGATGATGGGTGATTCGTTTATTGTTGTATACTTTTAGGTGACAGAATCTACGGATTTCACTGAGTTAACCAACCAGGAGTCATGGCTATCGTCCACAAAGCTAGTTGTGAAACCGGATATGCTATTTGGGAAACGCGGGAAAAGTGGTTTGGTAGCTCTAAAGCTGGATCTTGCTGAAGTTGCAGACTTTGTCAAAGCCCGCCTCGGCACTGAGGTGACTCATCGCAGCCAGAGTTATAGATCAGCTGGTAAATTTTGTTGTGGTATTGATGTTTGTTTATGAGTCGCAGGTCGAGATGGAGGGATGTAAAGCACCTATCACTACATTCATTGTGGAGCCTTTTGTGCCTCATGATCAAGAATACTACCTCTCTATAGTATCTGATAGACTTGGATGCACTATAAGCTTCTCTGAATGTGGTGGCATTGAAATAGAAGAGAATTGGGACAAAGTACTACCTTTTTTTTTTTTTTTGTGCTTCTTTTCTTNTTTTTTTGCATT
>Ga0041059_1003331_pt1 | contig 11079 bp, 7 predicted proteins | sample AraColnosormetaG_FD_56232 | JGI IMG/M metagenome (GOLD analysis project Ga0041059, IMG submission 56232) | Arabidopsis roots microbial communities from North Carolina, USA - Col MF nosort | ecosystem: Host-associated > Plants > Roots > Unclassified | place: USA: North Carolina | collected 2013-09-02 | reverse complement strand
TCAAATATTAGTAAAAGGTAAAAAAAAAAAAAGGATTTGTGGTGATATTATGGCTTATGATATGTAAGACGTTTCTAATTCGACAATCTAAATTTAATGAAATGAATGTGCTTATGCTTTTGTTTTTTGTTTTTTTATTTGATTCTGAACGTGTGGTATACTGGTATTACTGTTCCTTCTTTGACCTAGGAATTTTGACCCGGATGCAGCAGCATGAGCTACTTTTTTACCCAGTATTGAGAAAAAGTGCATTGACGAGATGACATGAGCTGGAAAAACTGAGATATTTCGACTAAACTATATAGCTCAACTAGCCAAATAAGTTTACCGACACTTAGTCGAGTTTAGTTGACTGAGATAGTCTTTGGCTTGATGGTGGTTTAGGTTTCTTGGGAAAGTTAAGTGACCGCTTAACGGTTACTCAGGACTGTTGGATCAGATGGAAAAGATATAACTAAGACAAGTAATTTGAGTCGTTACCAAAACCTAGTCGTTAAGGCCAACAATCTCAGAGGCTACACATAGGAATAGCAAGGTGCGATTTCTATCTTCTTGATATTTAAGATGTCGCGACTCACCAGTTGGTAGAGAAAACAAACTAAGCTAATGTTCAACAATACATTGCTATACCAATCACACTCCATGACTACAAGATTCAAGGCTCAAGAGGTTGGTGTTCTTGGTCTGTTTGTTATCAATGGAGTTCAGGGAATTGCATCTACCACTAGAAAGATCTTAATCACACAACAGTTAATAAAACTGTGGACTAACATTCCAAAAGGATCAAAAACTATAATCTATACACCATTCAATATCCCTCACAAAGAAGGCATCTAAAAAACCACCATATCACCAGCTTGGCCTATAGTATCCAGTTCTTACTTCTCAGTATAACCACCCAGCAAAACGAGAAATCAAAGTAGACTACCATATACAAATCACAATGGAGAAGAATAACACGAAAGCCAAGCTCCTTCTGGCACTTCTACTATCAGGCGCTGAAGGGAGGTATGCACCTGAGGAGCAAAGTGAGGTTATCACCAATAACCAGCAACTCTGGGGTTGGTTTCCTCTTCCACATTATGGCTGGCCCTTTCATAAAAGACGGTTTGGTTATTTTCCTCCCAAAGCTGGCCTCAACAAACAGAACCCCGTGCCCGGATCTCAGACTACAGGTGATGCCAATGTTGCTGCATCCACCAAGTTTCCATGACTAGGTGACGATGCATGCTAGCAAAATGTGACCTTAAGGAGTGAATAACCACAAGGCAGAGCAATAGAGCATCGATTCAAAACCGATTCTATTAGCTTCTGCAATCTATCTTCTGCTACCATTGTACTCTAGACCCAGTGCATGGAGTTCTAATAAATTTCCCTTATTTTTTTTTTATTTTTTTTTTTCACAATAAATTTCCCTTATAATTCCTACTATTTGCTCATACTGACATACATAAATACTTTACGCATTTATCAGCAATGTGAGATGAGAACTGGCATACACGACATGATCAAGATGTAGAATTTTAGTAAAGATTCAATATTAATTTTTTTTTCCATATATCTTATCATCTATCAAGAGAGAAGAGTATCGACTGAGAGGTTTGCAGAGACCTAAATTACATAGAACAACAACTAAAAACAAAGAGTTATTACCAATGATATCCATCGAATGATAGGGCCTTCTGGCTTCTTGATCACTGAATATTTCTCTTCCAACAAAGCAAAATATTCAAAAATACCAAGTCAACGAAGTCCCTTCAATGTTCCAAAGTGAATAGGAGGATAGTCTGATAAACCATTAGACCTGTGAGAATGGAAACCAAATTCCAGTTTAGTTAATTAAGTATACAATTCAAATCTAGTAAATCTCTACAAACGTGGATGATAATATAATCATTGTTTGACCTACAGGGTGGCTGGTGATGTTGCCGGACCACTCATCTAGTGGTTGGAAGGAAAACTCGAATCAGCTCTTTTGCAGTAACCTTTTTCCTACAAGTAGGGCATTTGCCCTGGCGAGATATTGCCATCTTTATACATCCCTTGCAGAAGATGTGACCGCACTTGGTTGACATCTCCTCCGTAAAGGGACACATGCAGATTGGACATGTAAACTTTGGCTCTTCTGGTGGAGGAGCTGGAGCCTTTGATCTAGACACTCTCTACACAAGATAAAAGAAATTGTGAGCTTAGACTAAATCGCATAACTGCACAGTACATGATTCCAGAAATTCACATCTCTCTTACCGAAGACATGTTGACTTCATCATTTACAGAGGCATGCTCACAGTCGATGACAGATTCACTAGAAGGAATCCTTCTGCGTTTGTTGCTTATGTTGGCAGGGAATCTAGTCGTACCTCCTGCAAACACAAAGTAAAATCCATCCATCAAACTCTCTGTCTCTCCCTACTACTTGAGACATGACATTGAACCAGAAGAGTAAAATTTCTTTTCACAATAGATAAAAACTGACCTGACTCTACATCAACCATCAAAGGTCTCCGACGTGCATTTCTTGATTTGCTTTTAGCCTGGTATCAAAATAAAACAAAATCAGTGAACCTACTACACAAACAAATCCTATCCATCACTGCAAAAATGAGAAACTAAAAGATAACAGAAATCAAACATACTTCAGCAAAAGCACTAGCGGATGATTCAATAACATCATCCTCAATAGCATCGACATCAATCATCGTAGGAGCAGGCTGAGACGGTGTAATAGGCACCGTAAGAGTTCTAACAGAAGCAGAGGTCCCTTCTTGATCAACAGGTACCGCATTCAGATCAATCACAGCTTTCCTCCGTCGATTTCCTCGAGGTACTCTCACCTCTGACGTGTTCATCTTTCAGCTCAAAGTAACTAACCTTTGTACCTGTAAGTTTCAACCAAACAATAAAACAATCTAATTTACTCCTCAAAGTCTTATATACAAACTCAAATCATTGCAAGCAAGATAATATAATTTCCGTGAATAATCTCAAAATGTATAGTTTCACATATACTTACAGAAAAAAAAAATCCAAACTTTAGACAGAATTTTTCAAAAGAACACAATTTCACAGCAAAAAGGGAAAAGAATCAATCTCCCAGAAATTCATCGACTTTACGAAATTAAACTCAATTGACAGTAACGAGACGATCAAATTAACAAATCCGATCCTAAAATCGAGAATGATCGTTTTTAATCAAACAACAAGAGAAATGAATTAGATTAGGTTTTGATAGAGAAGAACCTCTTCAATCAATTTGATTCGATGATCGCTATAATCACCTTGAGCCGAATTTCACTCGAGGAAAATCGCCGGAGAGAAATTTGACAGCCAATCGATTTTGTGAAATCTAGGGTTTTTGAATCTTTTTTTCTGTAATAGAGAGAGAAACACGAAGGTGGTGAGAAACGGTGAGAGTTTTTTGAGTTCGTAATAAAAAGCGACGCGGTCGGTGCGATTGTGACACGTGTCGAAATCGTAATGTAGCTTCCTCGTGGTTTACAGTGTTGTTTCCTAGGAAAAAGCAAAATTTCTAAAATGGACCCGTTTGAGATGTTTAAATAGCCCATTGGGTTTTACGTTAGCAATGACGATAACAATTTATAAAACTTTGTTCAGCCCATTTGTTTGGATTTTCAAACACTCGTACAGGTAAATAAAAAACATATAAATATTGCTAAGAAATTCTTCAACTTTTTAATTTTGTAAATCTATCCACCGCATTTTAAAAAAATGTCGAAAAAACGCAAATTTTCAAATTTGAAATAAAATACATGAATGTTCGAAATGTCATTTTAATCGTAACGTTTGATTTTCTGATAAATATTTGGATTCACAATTCACATGTAGAGGTGAATCTTTTTATTTACCTCATCTTTTCTAACCAATCAGAATTTTTTATCTGATAAAATAATAATAATTATAAAATATAACATGTCACCAAACGAAATTATATGTCGGTTTGGCTTTTTACGTTTATAAAAGAGGGTTAGAGTTTAGATTTTATAATTAAACGAAGTTAAATTTCGGTTTAGGGTTATAAACGGATTCTGATTTTACACTTAAACGAGGTTAAAACTCGGTTTGGATTTAAAATTAACGGTTAGGATTTATATTTTATAATTAAACGATGTTAAGTGTCGGTTTAGGTTTACAAAAAGAGATTAGAGTTTAGATTTTTTGTAACTAAACGAAATTAAATATCGTCTTGGGTTTATAAAAGAATAGTTAAGGTTTGTATATTATAATTAAGTAAATTTAATTTTTGTTTATTATAATAGGAGGTGAATAAAAGGATTCACCCCTATAAATGAATCTGAGTATTGTTCAAAAAAACGCAAATAGAGTAACAGAAGTTGCATAATGTTTTAGCAAAAACTACTCCTTACATCTCCATAAGAATAACAAAGATATTATTAAAAAAAATCAAGCAGAAGCAAATAAAAAAAAAGAGGATTATGTAAAAAAGGGAAATGATCATCTTCATTAGCTTCCCTTTCGGCTCCATGGAGGAAAACAGCAACCCTACACATAACAACGTCAATTGTAAAAAAAGAGGATTTATGAAAGAAAGGGAAATGATATTTTGGTTATCTACCTTGGGACTAGAAGGTAATGGTTGATGATGTTGGTCGATGATGGGTCGAGTCGGGGTGCTATGATCGGTTCCATTGTAAGATCTCGCTTGGTTCCTATCTTCTTTCACTTTGTCAAAGATAAGTGTGTAACTCTGATTTTCCATGTTAGAACCCGTTCCAGGAAATGGAGGAATAGTCGCCACCTAATTGAGAAAAATACACTTACTTAGCGATATATATTTATGAGTTGTGACACATATTTTGTACTATAAAATGGTAAAGTTATGCATACCCTTTCACTACTTTGCCCTCTAAGATTGCGTATTGGCCGCGCCGGGACATGATCACGTGATTGCCGTCTATTTATTTCTGTTGGATTTCCCATTGATCTGCCACCTCCACCATATGTTTGATGGTTGTATGTTTCTGGTGTGGGAGGAACTGATCTAACTCTGTTGTTTCTTTCATTGTGTGCAGGAGACGGTCTGAATTCGGTTTCGTCTCTGCTATTGAATCTTTCATGTCTTGGTCTAACATTATGGTTTGGTGGTTGTTGGTCAGGCCTAGACATATTTCGATTTTGTGCAGCGTTTGGATTCATATCTGGATATTCATTCGGGTTGGCCACGTTCATATTTTTCTTGCTCTTGCTTGCTTTTTCGAACACGACCGTGAATGGAGCATCTTCGGTCCAGTCTCCGAATTTGGGCACGTGTGGACGATTCTATAACCACAAGAACCAAAAAAAAAAGATTTTGAGAAACATAGGCTTGCATTTAAATTGAAAGTAGGAGACATAAATATTAGAAAATCGAAATCTCATATATACGGTATTTTGGAGTTGATGCCAGAGATTTACAGTTGAAACTTTGTTTTTGGCTAAATGTTTAGAGCTGAATCTTAAGGTGCAAGAAACATAAACCTTATCTCTTTTTTTTTGGTTTTGATTGAACAGAAACCTCATCTGTAGAATCTAAGTATAATTTCATTACATATGAATTATATTGATGTTCAGAAGATGACCAAAAAGAATTAGGTGATCTTCCTACGCATAAATGTCAAACAAAAGAAAATCTCATGATACCGCCGATTCTAAAACAAAACACTATATGTCCTAAACAGGATGATATAGGATCCATATTTAGAACTACAAATATTTGACAATTACTCTCCATTCTCACGGAATAAAACTCAGAGATTGTGGGTATAATAAATACTACACTTGTAGGATAATAAGCTTTAGAAAATCAAAATAAAAAGAAGACTAAAACCACACCCAAAAGAAAAAAAAAAACTTACTGCCATATTTCTGAATGTCAAGCAGCCAGAATGAAGAATTGCTTCAAGGAGTCTGAAACAAAGAGAGATTATTGAAAGATAGAGAGAGAGGTAAGAGACGTGTAAACACGAAGGCGTTGACAATTCATTGTCATTGACTTGTCTTTCTTGTGATTGCGTAAACCAACGACGACTCATTCTACGGTGCTAGTTGGTCTTCTTTGCACCTTAATGATTAACGAATAGTTCCAACGAACGACGCGCTTCATGCTTGTTTTATTAATCAAAATAAAATAATTGCATACTAGGTATTATCCGATCACATAAAAATTATAGTTAATTGGTCCAATAACCTAATTGAGTTTGTTGACCACAAAAAAAACTACTATTTGAGAAGGTTAATTTCGAAATTAGACAAATAAAAAAAGAAGTTAAGTTGACCAATATTTGTGACATACCATGTATAACTTTTGTTAACTAGTATCAAATAATTGAGTAATTGACATATAGCTATTTGAGATAGATAATAAAGTTAGAGATGGTATGCCTAAAATTCTTTTATGAAAAAATGAAAGAATTTATGAAGAATTTATTAAGCTACAAGTTAAACTTATTCTCAACTATGTGAGTAGAGAAACTTTATAGAACAAGGCGGAGTAATGTTTTTGGTTTCGTAAAGGTATGGGAAAGAAAGTGAATGACAGAAATTACCTAAGGCCATCCCAATTGTAACAGAACTTGAGGGTGACTTCCCTTTGTTACCATGACAGCTTGCACTCCTCCCACGATGGATCAAGTCTCTAACTCGGCTCCTTAAATTCTTTCCAATGTTTTTTGGTCTCTTTTCTTGTAAATAACCTTTTGTATATTGAATAAATTTGATATACTAACCAAAAAAATCCACAATTCAATGGAAAAAAAAAAACAGATGCAACTTTACCATTGCTTCGTCATCTCTCTTAAAAGTAAAGCAAAAGGACAAATTTATTGTTGCTTTTACAAAGGCATGAGTAGTTTTAGACTTTAGAGTAGAGTATAGAGTTCACTCTTAAATTTTAAGTTTACATAATTAATTAGTACACCACTAATCACAACCATTGATCTCCCTCTCTCTCGCTAGATTAGTACTAAACAACATTTATACCTTTATGCTTTCTACTGAACTTTTCTCAGATCCTTCTTCACTCTTCAGTGTTTCCTCTCTCCTACTAAAACCTTCTTCAGTTTCTTGAATTCAATTCTTCTCTTAGTCTTCTCCATTTTATGATTTCTTGGTGGTATCAAGAACTCAGTGACCGATTTCTTGAAAAAGCTAATGAGTTTTAGATAAACTCGTTGCTTGCTTTCTCTTCATTCTCCGATCTGGGTTTTGGTTTTAAATCCATACCCAAGTAGCAAAACTAGAAGACAAGAGCTATAGAAATTAGGGTTTAGAGTTTACCTTATTGGTGAATTGTGGTAAAGGAACAAACTTTAGGGGGAGAACTCATTCAGACATGATTCAGTTACTGTTTCTAGTTCTATTTGTGGAAGGTGCGATTGCATTCTTACTGTTGATAAAGATTGGTCCTTTGAGAGAGCTTGTGATTAAAAGTCTTGACCAGATGAAGATGGGTAAAGGTCCTGCCACTGTGAAAACAATCGCTGGAACTATGTCTGTTATTCTCTTTTCTAATCTTATGAGCATTGTCAAGATCCAGAATAAAGGTGCAAAGCTTGGGACAATGTCTCCTATGGATCAGGTTCTTTGGAGAACACACTTGCTTGAAGCTTCTTTATTGGGTCAGTTTCTCTCTTTTTTTCTCTTGATGTGATAAAAATTGAACCATAGGGCTTTGTTATTTGATTGTTGTCTTGATTTGTCTTTAGCTGTTGGCTTCTGAACAACAGTTGAACCATAGGACTTTGTTGTTTGATTAGTTTTTAGTTATGGTTTCTGAACAAGAGTTGAAATCTTGGCTAGACTTTGTGTTGATCATGGCTCTCAAGTAGGGCTAATACAGCTTTTACTGAATTCTTGTAGGCTTTGTTGTTCATAGAGGAATGATCTGAATAATGCAAATTCGCAAGCTTAAGTTGAGTGAGCACTTCTGTAAGAAGTTAATAATGTTTTGATTAAGAGTTTGTATACCAATTGAGTGGATGGTGGTGTCGATGTATAGAACCACAGTACCGGTGTTTTCGTATCGCACATATGAATATATCTATAGTTGTCTCCAAGGCTCTGTTCTGCTAGTATTCACCAGATTTGAGAAGCTGCTTCGGTAGTTGATAAGTTTGGAACCTGAATCCTTATTAACAGTAACAAAATACTTCCTTTATTGATCTTGATTTGTTGATTACAGTGCATTCACATATGATCTAGCTCTTAGCTATATGTAACACATAAAAATGTTGAGCTATATAAAGTGTGTAACATAATGAAATTACATTTGAAGCTAAAAAATCTTAATGATCATTGCAGGAGTCGTACTTTTTCTCGGCTTTATAATTGACAGAATGCATCACTACCTCAGAAAGCTAATCAATTTGAGAAGCAACGTCGGATCATCGAAAGAAGAACTTGAACAGCTCCAGAAAGAAAGAACCGAACTGAAGGAGAAAGAGGAGAAAGCATCCAAGGAAATCAAGCAGTTGCAAGTAAAATTGTCATCTATTACAGAGAGACTAAAGAAAGCAGAGACTGAGTCAAAAGAGAAAGAGAAGAAACTCGAAACTGCTGAAACACATGTTACGGCGTTACAGAAACAGTCTGCAGAGCTGCTTCTAGAGTATGATAGATTGCTAGAAGATAACCAACATCTCCAAAGCCAAATCTTGGGGAAAACCAAGAGCTGATGTTAAGATTGTCTGGTGTTATTTAACAATGAGAGAGTTTATAGAGTATTGTAGTTGCAGGAATTCTTGCAACATTTTTGTTTTTAGTGTATGGATATTGAATGGTTCTTGTTTCTTCTCAAGTCTTTGGAATGTTTTTGTGACGACAATTATATCAAAATCAGCGTTGAGTATGACAAAGAAAGAGAGCTAAGATAGTTAATTTGTAACTAAAACCCGTTTGGTAAGAGCTTTTCCAAGCTTGGTTGACATATTTGTGGGGAAAAACACATATCACATGGAAAAATAAACAACAAAAATAAAAGTATCACACATCTACGACTTTAAAAGGCATAATTATTGCAAAACTATAATAGTAAAGATAACACAGTCACAAACTCACAACTTTGAGAACATAAACTGTAATGCAATTTATTACACACAAAAAAACTTAAAGCTGATCATAATTTCACTTATCAATTCATCCAAATTATTGTAATATAACATTTAACAAAAACCTAATGGAACCATGTTTTATTGGTAATACTTGAACTAGTAACAGGGATGATGCTGCTTGAGTTGGCGGCATCAAGAGCGTTGGAAGATTCGTCATGGATCTGATGTTGGTGCTCCTGTGGCTGGTGATGGATGTGGTTGTGGTGGTTATCATCCATGAATTGATATCCCATTTGCTCTGTCTGATACCTCATTTGCTCAGGATGGTTCATCATTTCCATAAACCATTCTTGATTTTGATTATAGTTCTGATTTAAATTCAGATTTAGATTTTGAGGTTGCTCATTAAGTCCAACATGTTGAGCCGCCGGATGACGAAATTGTTGAAGATCAATAGGATTAACAAAATTCGCGACAGCCGCAAATGAGGAAGAAGAACCCACCTCATAAATTGTAGTGGTGGGAGCTGTTGTAGCGACCAAATTCGGCATTGGTATATTCCCTTCAGAAGCAGCTACCGCAACAGAAGAAGATTCACCAATCTCCGTACCAGAATTTCGTAAAATCTCAATCCTGCGATTAACATCTTTAAGATATTGCTCAATCATATAACCCAAATCATTAAGATCCACAATATTCAAATGAAACATCTCCATGTTTCCAATCAAACATTGGAACATGACTTCAGTCATCTCTAGCTCCCTACTATCCTTTCTTTGTCTCCTCAAAGTTTCTGTCGCTTTCGCGATTCTTTGTTTGAGAAAACCCTCTTGATCTACCATCTTTTTGTGTTGATCCATCTCTGGGAGTGTCCTAAATTCTGAAACCACCCTTTGCACACCGGAATTTGATGGCCACACTTCAGGGTTGGTATCATACGGGCTGTAGATGATCGCACATGCAGTGATGCCACAAAGAGTCGAGAGTTCGTGTACCTTCTTCATCAAACCCTTCTTTCTTTTTTTGAAAGTCGCTTTTCTTGAAGAATCGTTGGAAATGTAAGCAAGTTTCACTTTCTTTCTTGTCATTGAAAAAATATTTCTCTTTGTTTTTTCTTTTTTATTTGTGTATTTTGTTTTGAGATTGTGAATATGTACTGTTATATATATATAGTAATGAAAGGGTACAAAATTTTGTTTCTTTTAGTAAGTGACATTTAATTTTAGATTACAGGTAGTCAAAAAATATAAAATATTTACTGCTAATAAAATTGTGTTATATAGGGTATCTTTTCTTTTATTACAAGAAAAAAATCTAAACGTCCAAATCAAGCTTAATGCATGAACATTATATTAAAAAATCTGAATGGATTTTAGATACAGATGAAAACCGTTTTTCATTTTACATGTATTAGGACTACTGGTTTGACATATGAAAATACTATTGTCCAAAAGTCATAGATAAATATTGTATTAATCTAATATGAGAATGATAATATGAAAACAATAAAATAGAATAAACAATTTTACTTTTTAACAACAATAATCAAGAAATATCAATCTAGTAATGTTATTTAATCAAAATGCATTTAGTACAATTATTTAAAAATATAATTTCAAATATTGTGATAACTAGTAGGATTTGGTATTATAAGATAGTCAAAGATTCTGTTTCAATATATTTTTGTGATTTTTTTCTTTACTGGAAACAATGAATATAGGTTATTGAATGATCTAAGCATCATAGAGTTAATCTAAAAAAATCGTTTCATAAATCTCATGCTTTTGCATAGATAGGAATTTTACAATACACACTAGATTTTAACCCGTGGTATACCGCGGGACGATTTATTTTTTAAAAGTAATATATATTAAAATTTGCAAATTTTATTTTTATAAAATATTTATATTTTATAGTTTATAATTGTTATTAAGTAACGCTATACCACGAATCCATGAGACAATTGTTAAAAAACTGAAGTTGTAACCCCTATTAAAACAACATATTAATAATA
>Ga0041059_1003330_pt1 | contig 11080 bp, 7 predicted proteins | sample AraColnosormetaG_FD_56232 | JGI IMG/M metagenome (GOLD analysis project Ga0041059, IMG submission 56232) | Arabidopsis roots microbial communities from North Carolina, USA - Col MF nosort | ecosystem: Host-associated > Plants > Roots > Unclassified | place: USA: North Carolina | collected 2013-09-02 | reverse complement strand
ATATCTAAAGATCATATATATATATATATATATATATATATATATAATTAGTTTAAATTGATAATTCTTAATATGTTTGACTATTGTACTTTCTATACCCTAAACTCTAAACTCTGAAGGGTTTAGGGTTTAGAGTTTAGGGTATAGAGAGTTCAATGTTGAAACTTAGTTTATTAATAAATTATCTAATCAAACTTGATAAAGTTATTTAATAATATTAAGTACAAATAAATTTAAAACTAATAAATATATTACTAAATGGTTTTATAATTGAAATTTCTATACCCTAAACCCTAAACTAGCTCTAAACCCTTTAGGATATAGGGTTAAGGGTATAGAGAATTCAATTTTGAAACTTAGTGTACTTGTAATATACTAGCTAATTAAACTTGAAAAAGTTATTCAATAATGCTAAAGTACATAAATAAGAGATTTCTAAACATATTACTTTCGAAATTTACACTACAATTAATTGTTTTTCATTAGTCTAGAAAATATGATTAAAATAAAACAAAAAAAATCAACAATAATAAGAGATCACTCGGATAGCTGAGGTGGCGTATTAGGAGACCATTGGATTAGATAGTCATCTGATTCTCGATATCTATGGCATAACTAATTATCTTATTTTTTTAATTACTTCACTCAACAAATAAAAACCACATTGCACACGACCTTTCGCCTTTCATACACGACTGTAAAAAAAAAAATATATATCCGGACAATGATCTATAATACTCTCTACTCTTCAAAAATGAGTCTAAATACTCTTCTATAATCTGATTTACTCTCATACTCTTAATGAAATTTAAAAATCCTTGTTTACCCTTACCCAACGAACCGAACAAAACAAACCGATTACGGTTTATTTTCCAAACCAATGCAATACTATTTATTTAATTCATAAAATAAAAACAAAATTAACCAATCAGAAATACCTGGAAATACCTTCCCTTTTTCCTCATCAGGACAAAATCGACGACGCCCTTTTGCAGTCATCGTCGAATCCTCCATCGTCGAATCCAATCGATCAATCTCGTTGTTATTCTTCTTCTGTTATTCAAAGTGAGCTTTACCCTTCTCTTTTTCTTCTTTTCACATCTTAATTCATCAAGTCTTGTGTTGTTATGTTTGTATTTTAGAGATTTCAATTAGATTTGATAGGTTTGAAATTGGTGTTAAAATTAATGGAGATTATGTTGGTAACGATGTATTCTGGGTCGATTAAGACATTTGAATGTACGGTAATGGTTGATTCATAGTTAATCTTAGGCAGATTAGTGTTTTGGGTCCGAGAATCAATTTGATAGAACATAAAAATCCGGGTATAAGTGAGAAACGTGGTATAACTCTTTCAAGTGGTATATCTGGTACAACTGGAATTTCTGAGATAACAGCTAATGTTTTTTTCCCAGGAGAATGAGCAACCTTCCAATAAATATATATTTTGATTATGATGAATACTATTCAAATATCGGAGAAGCATATCAGTGAAATCCAAAAGTAGTTTGTTTGTATGGTATATTGTTTAGGACATCATCAATGAAGGAGATAACTTATTTTCAGTTAGTGGATAAGATATGCATGAAGATTAAGATAGATGAATCTATGTTCAAGCTGAAATTGAGTTACATTCCATCGGGAGGTACAAAGTTTATATGATTTGGTCACAAAAATATTACTTTCTTGAGATGTGGGTTATGGCTTAGGTTAGAACCATTTTCCGTGTGCCGCATAAGTCTGAGTGAGTGAGTTATTCTAAGTGAAATCCAAGAATTGTTTGCATATCCTCCGGTGACTTATGTTAAAAATGGAAGAATTCAAGAAACTAGACACCCATCAGTTGGAGAACGTCGCCAAAGGAAAAGCGTGTGAAAGAAAGAAACTTAGAGAGCTGATTTCTTCCAAATCGCGAAAGTGACAGCCAGGGAAGTGGCCAAGATCCAAGCAAAATTAATGTATTCGTGTTTTTATGTACTTTCTGATTTTGTAAAACTTGATTAAACTTGATTTCTAATGGTACAACTATGACTAATTTAACAAATCTGCATAAATTGCAATAAAATTTAGTTTAATGTTGTTTCTTATACAAATTATACTACTTATGTTGGTTATTAAAACTACTGATTGATAAAATAATTATTTACTCAAAATTTTAAAACGAGTCTTCATCAATTCATTTGTTATAGAAGAAAGACCTTATACTTTTAAGATGACCTTATAATTATTATCATCATAACATTGCAAAACACACAAAATAAGTGTTTTTAAACATATTTTTGTATGAAACTATATGAAATGTATCTAAAACAACAAAAATCTTTGGTATAACTAAATTTGTTAAGTTTTAATCTAAGTATATCTAATTAAATACAAAAACTCCTAAACGTCAATCTGTGTATATACGAGAACAACTTGTAAACTAGGAAAATCTGTGTGCAATTTTTTAATGGGCCCTACGGTTTTTTTGCGGCACCTGATGTACTCATGCATCTTTTTGTGCCAGTGTACCTGCATTTATGGGTCTCACGGTTTTTTGCGGCACCACATTTTTTCTTTTTCAAAAGTTTTCCTCTTCCCCCTAAAACTAAAAATTTAAATTTCTTCATTATTACAAATAAGAGAGAATAGTGGAAGTATTAGGAGATGGTTTTGAGTAAGTTTTCGATTTCTGGGTACATTTTTCATTCAATTTTTGTTTCAATTATAGATTTGTGATATTCAATTGACTATTCACGATTTTAAGATTGAAGATTCATATAGTACAACCTGGTTTATCTGTTGGATATTTTCATGAATTTAAGATCCAAAACTCTAGGAATTATGAGTTACCTCTCGGGACCTTTGAAATCGTGTGGAACCTCCGTTGCCCGACCAAGATTAAAGGTTCTTGGAATTCCAAAGCAGTGTTGGTGTGGCGATGGAATCGTTGAGAAAATTTTTAGATCAGATTCAAATCTAATTATGAAGACTATGTGTTGAATTTGATGTGATAAATTTAATAATGAAGACTAATTAGTGTTGTGTTTGTAGTAGAGAAAACCTAATTTTTTGGGTTCATATTTTTTCTTATCAATTATAAAGACATATAGTTGTACCTAGTGTTACAAACATAAGGAGATACACCAAAAGAAAACAATAAACATGCAACAGTTGTACCTAATTTTAGAAAACATAAGAAGATATAAAAATAACAATAAACATGTTTAACAGTTGTACCTAGTTTTCAACTAACAACACAGTTATACCAAAATAAAACAACAACCCGATTCACGTCACATAATCAAAATCGAAAAACAAAGTTTTCAAAAACAAACAACCAATTAAAAGTGTTTAAACATTCTTCGTCTTTGTCTTTGCATTTTTTGCTAGAATAGGGCTCCGATACACCGGCTTCGCATTCGTCTTCGCCTTCGCCATCTTCTTTACCACCTTCAGCTTTTTAACGCCTCATTTACTTGGAATCGCCGCTAGTTGTGTAAAGTTTAAAGTTCATATCGTTGAATCGTCGTTAGAGATTGAATTTGTTGCTTAAGAATCCACTTTAGCCGACGCTGCTACTCTTCTCCTCTTTCTTTTACATATGAATTTGAGTTACACATATCAAAGAGAATCAACTCAAACCCTCCCAACACATTAGCTTACTATTAGTGGAGCCAAGCGACTGCAAATATATGTTGGCTGATATACACACATTTAAAGCTTTATCAAACTTGATATATATCATCTAGAAGAACAGTTCATGAAGCAAAGTATGTAAATGTATCTAGAGCATCTGACAAAATTATACTTAGTTTTACTTTTTATTATCAGAAAATTTCTTAGTTAAGAAAGAAACATAGTTAAACCAAGTTCTACTAGTTGTCTGAGGATTATAGATTATATTGTCGAATCACTGTGAGAGATTGGATTTGTTGCATAAAAATCTATTTCTGAAGGAGCTTCTTCGTTTCCAAAGATTTTCTCAGTTATAATTGGGTTATTTGTTCGAGTCATTACTTTCTTTCATAAACTATAAACAAAATTAATTAGATTCACAACAAATTTATCTAATTTCAATCTAATTCTACTCAAAATTGAAAATAAACTAACATATTAGACCAAGCTAAATTGGAATCGACGAAAAAGTATAGAAGAAAAACATATAAAACGTAATTAAATTGGAGAAGAAATAGATCGATACGAATTCTACCAATTTATTTCTTTATGTAGTTATACCAAGTTGAACCAAAAAAAAAATAACAATAAAAGAAGGAAAAAAAAATCTATCAACGTTTGACCCGATTACATTAAATTTGGAATATTTTATTATTTGTTATACTTGGTTGGGTCGGTAATAAACTCAATTTCTAAGGGATTCTAAAGTCTTTTTCACAAATGTCGATTAAAAAAAAATAGAAATTAGTTTAATTTTTATAAGAGGAGTATCTGAGAATATTTTTGCCCATTGAAGAGCTCCTGAGAATTTAATCCCTAAAATCCCTAATCTTCGTTCTCTCAGATTGAAACCCGACTGACGAAGCTTCTCGACTTCTTTTCTCTCGATTTTTTTTCAGATTCAAAACAAAGAGCCATAAGCCGTGTATTATTTCCTTTGATCTCCTTTGATTCTAACATTTCAACATTTTATTCAACTCTCTCTATTTGTTTTCACTAATTCATATTATTTACAGGTTCGGAGAATGCAGATGGAGATGTCGCCTCTATACATGTACCTGAAGTTATTCTATGAATTCGGAGCTGGGAATATAGAGAACGGTCGTAAGAATTACTAATTTCCAACTCGGGAAGAAAAAATAACGAAAACATATGGCTCATATTGTTGTTGTTTTTGATGATGTAGTTAGTAGAACCGAAGAAGACGACGAATAAGGTTTGGGAGACTCATCAAGTTTCCATTGAAATAGGATCTACAAAGAATACAAAGAGGCTTTGTGTTCATATTTTTTTTTTAAATAATTAAATGTAATTTTCTAGACAAAGTAAAGTGTAATGGGCTTTCACAAAATTGAAAATTTTCATTTGTTTATGTCTGAAAACTCTAATCTGCTATTTTATAGATACCAACAACATAAGAAATTTGATGGGCTCTTTAAAAGAACAACAACAAAATTCAAAACTTAAATTTATGCCCAAAATATATAAATTATTATCTAAAACCCAAATAAAATAATATAATTTACGAAATTATTAAAATTTATGATATCAATTTATTTATTTCCCAATAAAAATTTAAATACAGATTTTAAAAATAATAAATTTAAAATTATAGTTTCACAATCATAATAATCAGACGCTATAGCTTATATGATGTTTAACTGCTATAGTATAAGATGTTATCAAAATAATCTATATGAGCAAAAGAAAACTGCTATTGTATATACTCAATTGTATTTATAATAAAATGCTACAATATCTCTTGCTATAAATGAACTTTTTAATAACAAAAATAGAGAGCTATTAAAAACACGACAATTGCATTAAAAGAAACTTTATCATTAAAACAATATTAATAGCAAGAGGGAAAAACGCTATAGAAAGGGGGAGACCTATTATCACGGGCGATGATAAAGCGTTTAAAATAACGATGTCGTTTGATACAATAGTGTTTTTCCGATGCTATTAATACCTGCTTTTCCTGTAGTGCATTGATGTTTTAAGATGTTTAGAGATTGCTTCATTTGAACATCATTCTGATATATTTGTAGAGACCTGCAATTATATTTGATTTCGAGAAAATGTGATTTCTCAGAATTTGTGGTTGAGACTCATTGATGCTTACTCTAAGTGTCTAAAGATTAGAACCTGCAGTTTATTTCAGTAGAAAACTTGAAACTAAGTTCAGAGTTTGTGATAGAAGCCGCAACTCTCTTTGCAAAATATAAACGATCAAGTAAAAGTGCTTGGATGGTAGTAGTGAATTAATACTGCATCAAGACCCATTGGTTCGGTTTAATATTCTAAAAATTTGAAAAATTATATTAAACCTGCAGTTTGGTTCGTAAGACCTGCAACGGCTTTGACCAACAATTGGCTTTAATAATTGCAATTGTTTATTGTCAATATTATTATGTCTATGCAAATCAAATAATGTGAAGTGAATGAAACTTCCAGTTTTGTTTGCTTGCAAATAATAATAATTAAGTATTAAGCTGTGGTTTACTCACTTGAGTTTCGTGAAAAATCAAAGTCATTTTAGACTTTATGATTACTGTATTTTCTATGAAGTACAAATTTTAAAACAAATTCAAAGAATACTTGATAAACTTCAAGATAATTCGAAGTGGAAGAGGAGAAAAATATGATGAATTTTTATTAGAGTATATGCATAAACTAACTATAAAATTGAAAAGAATAGAAAAACTAACAATAGATGTATATGACTTGTCGGAATTGGTAGAAAATTACTTTTATATCCTACTCCCAAACTCGAGAGTAAAGAGACATAAAGTACTATAGCTTTTTTGTTTTTTTTTTTGTCAATTAAAATACTATAGCCAACTTTAAAAAATAAAAACAAAAATACGTTGAGAGAAGGTTTCACATTTTATAGAAATTGGCTCTCTTAGCGCAGCTTGAAGAAAAAAGTTTTGATACTCATGGAAGCTACTAACGATTACAGATAAGCCAATTATTTATCACATATTCATTCCCAATTTCTTCTACATCGGAGTGTGTTTTAGAGTATAAATGATTCATGATTTAATCACCAAATTTTTACTTTTCAGGGTTGTAGATGACGAATTCAAGCTTGGTGATGCGTTTACCACTTAAACTTCCATAACCTCCTCCTCCCTTACGGCAATAACCACCACCACCCTATCTGTTATCACACGCATTATTATTCGTTTCCACCATCGTTTTTTCTCTCACGACACCCACCACCACCATATCCGTAACACCACCGTCTCCTGCGTATTTAGCATCACCAGATCTGTAAACACTTCCACCTCCTCCGTATTCACCACCACCACTGCCTCTTCCGTATTCTTCACCAACGCCATTTACTTTTGTTGACATGTATTGTTTTTATAAAACATTGTATTTTTCAAATATTCTTTTAAATAATACATTTTCTTTACTAAAATTACAATGATCTGTTTCTCTCAATTCAAATGATTGCATGTACTTTTTTTGAAAAGTTCATGTTATTTTTTTTATTTGACATGTAAGTTTTCCTAAAACATTTGTATTTTTTCGATAAGACAACTATTTTAAAGATAATGTGCATTTTACTAATAATCCATGCTTTTTACTAAAATCACACGTAGGATACAGACTCATGATTCATGTGTTTTTCTATAATCACATGTAAATTCATACAATCTTATGTAATCTATAAATAACACGGATGTGGTTTGCTTATCTTTGTTGAAGCCCATTTACCATACTGTCAAAGCAATAAACCTATGTTTTGATGTAATAAAAATAAATAGCATTTCTTTAAATATCCTATGCAACATTTCTGTACTCAATCGCAACTAGAGGTGTCAAACGGGTCAGCGTGCGTCGGCGTGCGTCCATCTGGGCTGGCCCGCAATGAGCTTTCAATTTTTAAGACTGCAACGGGCTGGTCTGCTCAGACCGCGGGCAGAAATAATACCTTCAGGCCCGCCCCGGTAAGCCCAACGGGCTGGTCCGCTAAGACTGCGGGTAAAAATTTCATTTTTATGATTTTATAGATTAAATTTCATTACACTATTTGGGCCTAGACACTTCTAATCACAACTGTTTCTAAATGGCTATCTTTTAACTAAGTTTTCTTCTACATGTACATTTTTAAGGCTTGTAGATATTGGGTATGATTTTAATTAGTTGTCTAATATTGTTTGATTTTTTAAGAAGTAGCGGTGTAATCATTACTTCCTAATGTTTTTTGTTCCCTACATCTAGATAGCTATTGTTGGAAAGAAAGAGTTTCTCTCATATATAAAGGGTAAAATAGTTATTTCGCAACCCAAAAAAGGTTAGTTACCCAACTTTTCTGCATGAAGGTTATTTTCTTAATAATGCTGTCAAATTTGGTCATCCCTTAATATTACCCTTTTTATTAATGCATTTTGTGAACATGGCATTATTCATCAACTTACTGTTCCTTATTTATCGGAAGTATATGGAGTTGCGGAAAATAAAAAATTGAATTCTTACGGAAATGTTGAATGCAATGTTGAAGGAATTCTGCTTAGCCTAGAAAATGTGGGGGGAGGTTTAGCTTACTACAAATCACATCTTCAACAAAATACCGCATTAAGTGATGGGAAAAAGTCACCATTGGACCTAAGACCGTAGGTTGCATTTTATTAAAAGCTTGACATGAGATCAAGTTGTTAGACTATCAAGAGGAATGAGTTTAAAGCCTACGAATAAATATGAAACTTGATGGAAACCCCACTTATGAGATTGGAGATCCCAAAATCTGGGTTCAAAGGGAAAACCAAATCAAGTTGATTAAGAGTTGAGCACCGTAAGACTATGCATATATCCAGTTCCTAAAGATAAAATAAATAGTGTTACTTGTAAGTGTTGAGGTTAAGCATTAGCTTCTAATGATACCATAGCTTTGAGATATTTCATGGAGTGTTGCAGGATGTTTATATAAATAAAGCTAATGGATAATCACCTAGTGAGTGTGAAATGGGGCCGTTTCTAGGAGAATAAAAGAGAGGCTATATTCTCCAAATTCACTCATGAATAACGAGGCATGTTCAAGGCCAAAATGAACACAATAGAGAACTAAAGTTCTATGAGAAAATGTCGATGTGCGATATATGTTGTCTCGGTTTACATCAAAATTTGGGTGGTTCAAGACATCATGTTCACCTCCTGGCCGAGTAAACCCGACATATATTAAAAATGATTGGTTCAAAGCTGAAAAATGTTACCTTTCAGATATAGTTATATTTTCGCATACTCTCGAAAGTCTGTCTAGTCTAGTCAAATTGTGTCTGGTCTAGTCAAGTCTAGTTTAGTTTGTTAAAGTTTGTCGAGTCTTTCATATGTTTAGTTTGTCATTTCTATTCATGTGGGGGATTGTTGAGCTGATTTTTACAAAAGCCCAATTGGGTTTAGTATAATCAAAGAATGTGAATATCAAATGGGCCATAATGGATTTGTTTGCTCAAGATGGAGCTCCGGTAGATGACGGGTCGAATTTGAAAGGAGAAAACAAGTCACTGAAGGAATTGGTCTCTTCTGTTTCACGATCCCTTGAGAATAGGATTCATGGAGAGAGTGGTTACTCCTTCACGTCGTCCACTCCTAGATTTGTGGTTGACTAAATTTGATTTGTTGAAAAACAAATTTAAACCTTGTAATCTAATCTCTATATAAACCTACGCTTCAAGTCTTTGATAGACACAGTGAAGTATTTGATCGTTACACACAAATAGCAATAGCAAAAGCTCCAACAATCTCTCTATGTTAAAAGTAAGTCTCGAGAGTATCGTAGTAACTATGTTCGTTAGAGCTGAGTTTCGAATGATGCGAAATCAGTAAATAGAGGTTGTATCCTGGGATCTTTGAATCACACAGAAATCATCACACTACGAGTGATTCAAAGGGTTAAGGAAAGAGTTCATTAACTCGACTCCTCCCATGTTTTTTCCTTAATGTTTGTAGTTTCAATTTCAATTACCTTTATGTAGTGTTTACGAATTTTAGCTCCTACAAGAATCAATGTCTAAGAGTGACACTAAAGTCAATGTAGTGTTTCTTCTCGTCACAACTGACCACCCCTTCATAGACATTCCAAGCGCAGGGAGCACAAGAGGGTTTTCAACAAGTAGTGTTTTATTCTTCTCAAAAGTCGAGAATATGCGCAATGCTATGACGATGTTCTCTAGAAACTCGAGATTCAAGTCTCCTGAAATAGAGAGCGGAAACAGAGAGCGAAGTGAGCAACTTGGCAATGGAATCAGGGATTTTGGCGACAAAGTAAACACAAACAGTGGAAAATCTCTTGGCCTTGAGGGTAAGCTCTTTTGCAGTTTCTGTCTGATCTTCAATCTAGGAAGGAGAGGAAATACGCTGAAGCAATGATTCAATGTCACCACTGAACAGGTCAATGACTTCATCAGATGGTTTTGGCCAATCAAAAATGCGAATTCGACAACATTCCATAATAACCTCGTTGATCAAATGGTTTGGTATCATAAAACGGTGGTAAAGGACTTGTTTGGTTCTAGGGCATGTACGTCACTACAACAAATATGGACATTGATAGCAGACGAGGATAGCTCATTTACCGTACCTGCTATAAAAGATGTGATTTTTTTCGGTTACTTTATAATAGCACCTAAGAAACGCTATGATAGAAAAATTATGGAGCGGAAAAAAAAAGTGACTTAGTCCGCCAATACTTAGTGAATTATTATTTCTTCTAAAAAAAAAAAAACTCTCGATACTTCTCTCTCGTGAAAACCTAAGCTCAATATTCTCTCTCTCGTGAAAACCTAATTTCTTCTTCCAAATTCTCTGTGTGTACAAGTGAAATCTCTATCAAATCTCCAGCATTATCGCCGTTCGTGAAAAGCCCCAATTTCGCTGTTCGTGAGAAGCCCTAAATCTCCATCTCAGCTCAATTGAACTCTCATCGAAGGCATGTATTCTATCCTCTGTGATTTCATTCTCTGTTTCATATCTCTGTGATTTCGACCTGTTTGATTGAGATTTCGACCTGTTTGATTGTGATTTCGACCTCTATGTGTGATAATAGTTTCGACTCAAATTTAGATTATGATTTCGACTGATTTGTTTCATAAACGATTTGTTTCCTAAACGATTGTGAAACTTATACAAATTAGGGTACTGATTTGGTTACAGATTTGTTGCATAAACGATTCATGTTTCAATCTGTAACGATTCATGTGTAAACTTATATTGAATGAGTTTTTTTTTTCCAAGTGCTGGTGATTGCAATGTTGGGGAACTGAAGCTTCTCATTTCTCTGTACTCACACAACAGGTTAGTATCATTCAACAAAATTAGTTGATTGCAATGTTCTGTCCTTTGAGTCTGATTCGTATATAGCTTGTTAATGTTGTTGTTTATGTGATGAGATTAGTATACTTGCTTAATTATC
>Ga0041059_1003329_pt1 | contig 11082 bp, 8 predicted proteins | sample AraColnosormetaG_FD_56232 | JGI IMG/M metagenome (GOLD analysis project Ga0041059, IMG submission 56232) | Arabidopsis roots microbial communities from North Carolina, USA - Col MF nosort | ecosystem: Host-associated > Plants > Roots > Unclassified | place: USA: North Carolina | collected 2013-09-02 | reverse complement strand
TTGGTTTTNTTNTTTTNTTCAATTTAGTTGCATCTTTGAAAAAAAAAAAAAAAAAATCAATTTAGTTGCATTAAGTGTAAAAGATAACACTCTTGTTTTGTTTGTTCCTTTCGATAACTAATTCGGTAAAATAGGTACACCTACTTGAGAGTAGAAGTGAAGCAAGTATCAGTCATAAACATTTAAAAGTTGGATTGCACCTAAACTTAATCATGTTATCAGAGACCATTGTAAAACGAAATTAGAGTGGTTAAAAAGAAGTGGAATTAAGTCGTTGTTGGAAGATCCAAAAAGACTCTTTCTGTTTGTGGATGTAGTTGATAATAGTTGTTGCCATGACTTATCCACACTGCAATATTATAACCATAGGAAAAAGTCTATGTTTTAGCATTTGGTGGCAATTTCAACCTTTTAAACCTCGGTTGTTAGTAGCCTGAATCAGACCCATGAATTTCTTTATTCTTCTACATTAGTATATTTTTGGTCGTCCTTTGGTCGTAAATATTGATTATTTTGTGTGAAGTATTGATTTAACGTCATTGAATTATAGAAAAAAAGATAAAAAAATGTATATTAATTTTTCTGAATTATAAATATTAAGTTCTATAAATGCTTTGAAAATTAAAAAGTTAAAACTTTTTTGAATTATGAAAAACATATTACTCTAATTAGAAAGCAAATACAAAAATAAAAGTTCACTGAACAATAATATTTAGAGCTCCTCTTAATATTTAAATTTTGAATTACTATTCGACTCCTTATAAAATACTTTGTTTCGAATTCAAGTAGATAATCATAAATTGAAGTTATACTTTTCAAGAAAGAAATTCGTTTTGGTTAAAATTGTAGTAAAGTGAAATGATAAACGTTTGTGTGAAGAAAATCGTAAGAACAAGGTAATATCAATTTATTGGATGAAAATAGTACAAGCAATATATGCTTCAAGCACTTTTGGAGATTGAGACACAATGTTTCCACAAGTCATCACTCTTCTTCAAGTATTCTGTTTCGTGGGCAATTAACATGGGTTTATTTGCAATATACTTAATAAGCGTATCGTGACATACTTTTCCTTCTTTGACGAGATCATTGCAACAAGGATCAGGCATGTTTCCATTTTCAAAGACAGCAGCGACTATATCCAACGCACACTTAGGAGTGATTTTAACAAGACAAGTATTCCATAATAAGTTTGCTTCAGCTTCTTCGACTGAGAAAACCGGAACAAACGCACACACCAAAGCTACAACAATGAATAACGTACTAATCTGAGAATTAAATTTAGACATATCTACTTATGATTGAAATATACAAGAAATATTCTTATTTTACTAAACAAATTGGAAGAAAAATGATTTGTATTTGTTATTTGAAAATGAAGTTATCTAACCTTTATATAGGATATCAAAATCACAAAGTAACTTAAGAAAAAACACAAATAAAGTTAACGTTATATTTAATGGTAATTAAATTTTCCCCAAATAACTATACTACAAAACTTAAATTTAATGGTTTATATTAACGTTTCAAAATTAAAAAAAAAAAAAACTAAATACAAGTAACAATATCCAATCAATATAAGAAACCACTGGTTAATTTTCTTTTATTTGGATATCTAACACCAAATATTTAATGGGTATAAGGTTCAAATTGACATATTTATGGTCTTAAGCCAAATAAATTTAATTTGCTAACTATTTTTAAGTAAAGATCTATTTAATTTTTAAAATATAAGGAGCCTAACTCCCATTGTATCTAAAACAAGTTATTTATTTTAAAAAATAAAATAAATTTGCTCACAATAGTCTTAATCGAAATCGCAAATAAATGTTAGTAAAAGACTTTATTCGACATACAATTTATTGAAAGGTTTTCAAAGTTTCTCTAGGATAATATAAGGTTCACAAGAGCAAATAAATAATTTTAGAATATCAAGTATAGTTTTGTTATAAGATTTATGTTAAAGATACAACTATTATAACTAGACAAAATTTAAAAGCATATCATTTAAAATTGCATAAGAACTAAACATTCTAGTTAATAAATAACCAACATTGGTTGAACATCCATCTTTTCATAACAAGTGAATCATAACATATATTGAAAAGTACATGATAATTAGGAGGAGTATTGGATTGATATGTTAAAAATATATACCAATAAGTAGAATCAAAGAAAATGTTTTAAATTTATATATTAACAAAGGATTCAAGTTAAATGGTAAAGACACTTATATAGATATCTAACAACTTTATCACTAATCTTTAGATATGAGTTAACACTAATTAGGATACATGTGACCTAACAGATCCATTAGTAAATACATATTTTTGCTAAGAAAATTTATAAAACTAATGGATTTAGTAGATATCATATTCAGATTTGTCTCACCCTACAAGTTTTTGTTTTCGCATTGAAAATTCAAAATTAAAAATTTGAAAATCAACTTGAAACATTTTGATTATTTGTGTGAGGTATTGATTTAACGCCATTGAATTATAGAATAAACATAAAGAATGTATACTAATTTTCCTGAATTATAAATATTAAGTTCTATAAATGCTTTGAAAATTAAAAAGTTAAACTTTGTTGAATTATAGAAAATATATTACTCTAATTAGAAAGCAAATATAAATATTAAAATTCATTGAACAATAATATTTAGAGCTCCTCTTAATATTTAAATTTTGAATTATTATTCAACTCTTTATACGAAATTGTGTTTCGAGTTCAAGAAGATAATCATAAATTGAAGTTATACTTTTTAAGGAAGAAATTCACTTTGGTTAAAATTGTAGTAAAGTGAAAAGATAAACGTTTGTGTGAAGAAAACTGTAACAACAAGATAATATCAATTTATTGGATGAAAATAGTACAAGCATATATGCTTCAAGCACTTTTGGAGATTGAGACACAATGTTTCCACAAGTCATCACTCTTCTTCAAGTATTCTGTTTCGTGGGCAATTAACATGGGTTTATCTGCAATATACTTAATAAGCGTATCGTGACACATTTTTCCTTCTTTGACGAGATCGTTGCAACAAGGATCAGGCATGGTTCCATTTTCAAAGACAGCAGCGACTATATCCAACGCACACTTAGGAGTGATTTAACCAAGACAAGTATTCCATAATAAGTTTGCTTCAGCTTCTTCGACTGAGAAAGCCGGAACAAACGCACACACCAAAGCTACAACAATGAATAACATAGTAATCTGAGAATTAAATTTAGACATATCTACTTATGATTGAAATATACAAGAAATATTTTTATTTTACGAAACAAATTGGAAGAAAAAATGATTTGTATTTATTATTTGAAAAATGAAGTTATCTAACCTTTATATAGGATATCAAAATCACAAAGTAACTTTAAAAAAAAATACAAATAAAATTAACGTTATATTTAATGGTAATTAAATTTTTCACAAATAAATATTTTACAAAACTTAAATTTAATGGTTTCTATTAAACGTTTTAATATTAAACAAAAAAAAACTAAATACAAGTAACAATATACAATTCAATATAAGAAACCAATGAGCTCGGTTTGGGCTTCACGGTTCGATTCAAAAGTCTGGTCGTTACACTATGTACTCTATGTATCATATTGGTCTCATTCTATACTTAGGCTGAGATTTTGGAGGAATAGTTGTTGAACAAAATCAACTAGTGTAGGCCTTGAGATCCAAGAAATCAAAGCCGATTCGGGATTTGAATCATTTTCTTGTATTAGTGACTTTTTGTTTTGAACTGTTTTGCAGTTTAGAAGACATTAAGGTGATATATAGACGCTATGCCCGTTGAATAATGAGTTGGCTTACCTTAAATGCATCCATTTGTTCGTTGAGATTTTGGATCATTTCTTCAGCAATGTTTGTGAGATTGATTTGGTGTTTAACTTCTGCAAGGTATTAAAACTTCATGCTTTCTTACTAAAACATGTTTCAATCCTTTTGAGTCATTGTGGACTGTGTTGCTTAGTTTGAGAGGTTAAATCATCAGAGATAATGTGACTGGCACTTGAACAGTATTAATATGAAAGAGAGAAAACAGATTAGTGGGAGAATAAGAGAATTCCTCAAGAATATCTAGGGTTTGTTCTTGTGTTCTTGATTGTAAAACATTACCATACCTCCTTCCTCTTTGTTCGCACTCATTTTCTCTAATGGAAAACTTAGGTGAATCATGTTGTTCCAAACTTACTAGATTGCAATATAATAGTAAAATACATTCAAAAGAGGAGACGATATTGCATATTACATGAAGCAAAAATCAGTAAAACCACATTTCCTATAGTTACTTTGTTCTCTACAAAACAGAATCCTTAGTTTTTACTCTTACATACCCTTCTTTCCCTCAGGACTATGCCCAATAGACTCCAACTGGTTCCTCAAATTCTGATTATCCTCAAGCAACCTATCATACTCCATAAGAAACCCATCAGCTTGCTTTCTCAAAGCCTCTGTTTCACCTTGTGCACCTTTCAATTCTTTGCCTTTACTTTCACTCTCCGATTCTAACGTCTTTATCTTCGCTTTTAACGCCGCGATCTCTTCCCCGAGCGCTTTCACTTCCTCCCCACTTGTGGTTTTCCCATCCTCAAAACCTCTGTTCTGCTTCTTTGCAGTCTCCATTGTCTTCCTCAACAAACGAAGCTCTCTAATGTAATGGTGTAGTCTATCAATCATAAGCGAGAGAAACAACACAAACCCTGTAATATACAAAATTCAATAACCAATATCAGATTCATATAATCAGATCTACATAACTAATAAGGATCACAATTTGCTCTAAATACCTCCTTAATTACTGATTTTAAGAGATGAACAACACAATTCCTCAAATATATAATCTCAATCAATATCTAATTCGTCTTCTAATCCCAATTTGACCTAAATTACACTCCTTAATCCCAATAAATCTACTTCCTTGGAAATCGAATAAGGGAACAACACTAAGGATCAAAATTTGATCTAATTACATCCTTAATTACTGATTTAAGAGAAACATCACAATTCTTCAAAAAGCAAATCAAATTCATATCAGATCTTATGATCAAGGATTTAAGAGATCGAGGATTTTGTGATTTATACCCATAAGAGAAGCTTCGAGAAGATGCTTAGACGCAAGGACTTGATCAGTGGGATTAAGAACAGCACCATCTTCAGATCGGCGTTGGATATTAACCAAACTGTAGATACTCGACAAGAGAACGACGAATACGGTGGTTCCTATGGTTTTGACGACGACGGGACCACGGCCACGTTTGATTCGATCGAAGGTGAGGATGATTAGCTTTCGGAGAGGAGTTTTGAAGAGGAGGAGAAGGATCAGTGCCATTTCGGCGAAGATCACTGTGTAAAGGAGGTGGATCATTGTTCGTCGCCGGTGAGAGTAAACCCTAGATTGATCGGAGAAGAAGAAAAATGAGAGAGAACGTGTTGTTTGTTGTGTCGGTCAATGGAAATAAAATGAAAAAGCGTTACTTTATTGATGAGCAATACATGACACGTCATCTTACTTTTTATAAGAACTATTTATTTATTGCGGTTAATACACGTATTTGGAAAGTCATGTCGGCAACCATGAAATAATGAAGAAATTAACTTATTTGATTTCTCGAAGGAGCAAAGAAGAGTAGAAGACCAACACTTTTGGAGTGTGGAGTGTGGAGTGTACTTTTGTTGGCAACATATGATGGAGATAGCTTGCCATGATTCCTAGTAGGAGGCGGCTTGGATGTTGTCGGGCTGATAGAGAGACGCCTTGAGCATCGACTTACATTGGAAATGCTTTAACTAGTGAAAGACGAGATGAGAAGTGCCTTGAGTGGTAACAAATTGACTAGAAAGTGTTTTCGGAAATGACAATAAAGATGGGAGGTACTTTAGGCAATGACCTGACTAGGGTGGTTGAAGACCGACTAACGGTCTTGCAAAGGCCGTGTGCAAAAACTGCTCGTATAGAAGAAGGTGCTGGAGCATCTGACAAATAGCTCCAGAAATGCTTGAGGTATATTCAATTGTATGGAAGATGTGTGAGGTACTTTTGAGCAATACATGGCTGACTTAGGAATAAGGACCAACATACAACATTAAATGTGCTTTAAGTAACATTTGATTGACTCAGAGATGCTTGAAAACTGATAGACAACCTTATAGGTGCTTTGAGCATCATCCAAGTGACTGAGAGATGCTTGAAGACTCACATATAGTCATAGTCTTGGAAGTGCTTTCAGCGACATTCTGTTGTGCAAAACCTGCTTGCGCATCGATAGGCAGTACATCCAAGCAAAGGATGATGGTTATTAATACATCCGAATGTTATTTTATGATGTCCTCTTTTATATTAGAAATTTAGAATCATTAACGCTAATATGAACGTGATCTTTATTATTTTATTAGACATAACTTACATATAAACATAAAATATTCTTACATACTTGACTTTGAAATACAACAAGCACAACTAACATAGTAAAACGTCTTTGATCTTAACAAGTCACCGAACTTGGATTATGTAAATCAAAAGCTGAAAGGGTCGAACCGAACAACAGGAGTGCACTTAAGCGGATGAGCCATTTTCAAACTAAGTCCTGAAACAGCCTCTTCCATGTATACTTTCTCTCCTTTAATTCTCCAGTCAAAACACTGCACCATCGCTCCAATCGCAGTTTCCATAAAGATATGAGCTAGTTTTACCGCGGGACATGTCCTCCTTCCACCTCCAAAAGTAACATACTTCACGGCTTGCTCTCTTATCTTTTCTTCATCTCCTGATATCGAAGAAACTAAAAACCTCTCTGGCTTAAACATATCAGGATCTTCCCAAGAATCAGGATCTCTATTCACAGCATAGAGATTAACAACAAGTGTTGTTTTCTCCGGTACGTAGAACTCTTTGACCTCGCAACTTTCTCCAAATACCCTTAACAAGACAGGAGCCGAGGGATGCAATCTTAGCCCTTCTTTAACAACAGCTTGCAAATAAGGGAGGTTTGGAAGATCTGATTCTTGAATCAACCTTTTTCCCCCCACAACGGAATCGATTTCTGCTCTTAATTTCTCGAGAACGCCGGGGTTGTTAAGTATCTCCGCCATAGTCCATTGTATCGTCTGCGCCGAGCTGTCAGTGCCTCCAAGAAAAATTTCCTACAGTTTTTTTTATATAGTCAGACCTAATCTCAAAACATAGATTATAAATGAAGCAACCGAAAAAAAAAACATTTAACTTTACCACAATTAAAGACTTGATCTGTTTTCTAGTGATCTTATATTCTGCTTCTTCGTTTCTATAAGCTTCCAACAAATGATCAATCATGTCCCTATCTTGATCCCCCTCAAGGTTCTCCTCGTGTTCCACTAGAATCCTCTCAAGAAACTCGTCGAATTCACGAGAAACTCCCATTATATCTTTTCTGAACATGTTTGAAAAGAAGAGCTTCACTGATAAGGCAAAGGATTTGTTAACCAATTCCCTTGCTCTCTCCGCTACACCGTTCTTCTCTGAACAACTCCTTCCCATGCTCATCCTACATATGATGTTGTTAGTGAGCTTTAGTGCTACTTTACCGATCTCAACGCTCTCCTTCTTCCTCGCCTTACCTTGCAGATCAAGGCAAAACCGACGTAGCTCCTCTGCACGGTTACCTTTCGACAGCTCGAGTGCATGTGGTCGGAGTAGTTTCGTGGATATGAGCTTCTTCATGAACTTCCAGTAATCTCCATAAGGAGCGGTTACGAATCCTGAAGATCCGAACACTAGAGAGTCTTTGTTGACTGGGACAAAGCGATACGAGACGTTTACGTCGTTTGTCCTGAAGACCTCGTAGGCCATTGAGGCTGATGAGACGAGGACCATGGGGAAATTAAAGATGCGGAGATGGAGAAGAGGTCCATACTTGAAGGAGAGTTTTTGAAAGGACTTGTGTGGTAGAGATGATGAGAGAAGATGGTGAAGATGACCGATGATTGGTAGAGAAGGAGGGCTCGGAGGCAGGTCAAAGCCTTTTGGTTTCTTGAAGAAGAGAGCGTAACAAAGGAATGAGAAGAGACATAAGAGGATGAAGATAGATATGTTTTGAAAGTCAACGATGATGAGTTCTGCCATTGTTGCTGAAAACTTGAAGTGGAAGATGAAGCAAGAATATGGATCCGTCAATTGTATATATGGTGCTATAGGATTTATTTTTAACAGTGATTTTAATGTATTTGAAGTTTGGTAAATTGTTATGAATTCAATTCAATGGACATGGATTTTCACTTTTTTAATGTACTTTGTAATGTCATTTGTGCCTTTGTGGGTTGTCTTTGTATATTTTATTCATTTAAAACCTTCTCGGCTCTAGTTGTGGAACACGTTCCAAGTTCAACATCAAGAAATATTAGAATTATTGGGTGTTTAATAATAATTAGAAAAACTATTATATCAATAAATTCAGACGTTAAATAAGACAAAGAATACACGTTTAAAACTTTAATTTATCATAATGAGAAAACATTAAAAGTACTTTGTACTTAACTTAAACTTAACTTTTTCATACCAAACAAAATAAAAAACTAAAACTTAACTTTTTGTTTTCACCTAAATATTTTAATACGAACTACATCGGGTGCCTCTAAAAAAAAAAAACTAATATTCGTACTCTCAATTAATCTAAGACTAGGTAAGAACCCCTGCCGGCTGCCATACAGATAAATATTATGCTATTTAATTTTATGATAAAACAACTAAAAAAGGTGAAAAGTTTTAGAATTGATTGAATCTTGAGATATCAAAACCAAATTTTGTAGATATATTGAAATATGTTGAACTAAAAATACAGATACTATGCAATAACACAAATTTTTAGTCTATAGAATAATCTTAAAAATTCGATTTTATATATTTAATGATTTATCATTATACAACTTGCATTTACGGTATTCATAAGCTTAGGCTTATAAAATATGAAAGAATTTGTTGGAATTGAAATGCTATATTTTATGTTATACTGTAATTGAAAAACACTATATATTTAGTAAAAATAAAAGCTTTATATAGTGGCATTCTTATTTTAAAATTTGAGATATTAATTTTGGTAATTTTAGTTAATAAGAAGGAGTTCTATATAAGGAATTAAAAGGGTTTTACAAAGACTTAAAATTGTTTGGCAGAAAAAATAGGAGTTAAATAAATAAAAAATAATATTTCAGTCTCAAATTTGAAAGTTTATGTTTTATTTAAAAAAAATTTAGTTTTAATTGAATAAAACTAACTTACTTGTATGTAACATGGGCTCATATCTCAACATCTCAACGCAACCTTCGAAAACAAATCTTAACCGAAAGTCCACCTTAACTTTTATTGTAAAATATTTTATAAGCCACGCTTTTGATTTGTATTATTAATACCAAAAAATTATTTGAAAGCATATGATTATCATTATCTTTCTCTAATCAATAAAAGATTGACAAAATAGAAATCATTTATGTTGTGGATTAAAGATTTCAGTAGTGTATAGTTTAAAATATATGCTTCCATTAAAAAATAAACAATAATGAGTCTAGTACCTATTACTTAATATATTTATACGATCTGTCTGTTCAAGATTTAATTTGTATGTTTTTGGGCTTTCTTTCTTTCTGATTTTGTTTACGGACCTCTCTACGAGTTTTGCTTTGTATCCCCTTGTGTTTGGGCCTTTTTCTAAAAAAAAATCTTTGAAATTTGATTTCTGTAATCATCTTGTATGGGTTAAGCCCAATGTGTTTGTCTCCATCATATGATCCAAAAAAATCAACAAAAATAAAAACATATATATATTTTAAGCCCTTTAAAATATATATATAGTTATTTCATACGCAAATAGAATAACTTTATATTCGTCTTTTAAGTTTAAGAACATTTTTTAAATATTTATCTCTAAGGATCTAACACAAACTCCATTTACATTCTTGCTTAATTTGAACAATCGTAATTTATAGTGTACTCATTTGATCGTTGTAGATTTCACCCCATATTATTATTTTTCACGTGAAATTTCAAATGATTTGTGTTAAAATAAGAAATCCTATGTTATAAAATTATAGATTTTTAAAAGTTTCATGATATCTAATGTTATTGAACTAGTGATTTTAAAATCTACTTTAAAATTCCTTATTATTGAAAACATTTTGAGGATTAGATTTTTAGTGACTTTAAGAGACTTAAGTGAATTTAGTGAATTTTCTTAGTTAAAAATAGAGAATTTTAAATTTCATGGTTTTAGGTGGAATTTGAAAAAATTTGACAATAAATCATAACAATTTTCTTAAATACACCCAAAATTTTCAAATCATATAAAAACTCAAAATAATTTAAATCACTCAAAATGTAAGATTGAAAACACCCCCTAACTTACTTGTAACAACATCTCATATCTCGACATCTCAACGCAACCTTCGAAAACAAATCTTTACCAAAAGTCCACCTTAATTTTATTGTATAACATTTTATTAGCCACGCTTTTGATCATTTTGTATTATTAATACCACTAATTATTTGAAAGCATATTATAATCATTATCTTTCTCTAACCAATAAAAGTTTTGGACAACATAGAAATCATTTATGTTGTTGATTAAGATTTAATTTGTATGTTATTCAACAATAATAGATCTAGTTGACTGGCATTTTGTTTATATGCGATATGTCCTTTCAAAGTAATCAGATTCAGCTGCACAAAATCGGGAGAATTCTCATTATTGTAGATACGGTCCATTACTTAATAGAATTCTACGTAACCAAGTCGTTACGTATCAATTTATTATTACGGAAGCATGTGGAAAGATAATGTATAGAAAATAGTTTATGTGTAAGTCCAAAAAAATGTGGATAATATAATATTATGCAATCGATGTTGGACTACTACAAATGATGAAGACCGTTGATTTATATATTTATTTAATATAAAAATGTTAAACTTGTTGATTAACAAAAAGATAAATGACAATTTGTGCAAAGTATTGGAAGTTGCAAGTAAACTCTCTGAAGAGTGTAGATGATCAAAACAAAACAAAACAATTAGGTTTAGACAAAAAAAACAAAAAAAAAAAAAAA
>Ga0041059_1003328_pt1 | contig 11085 bp, 13 predicted proteins | sample AraColnosormetaG_FD_56232 | JGI IMG/M metagenome (GOLD analysis project Ga0041059, IMG submission 56232) | Arabidopsis roots microbial communities from North Carolina, USA - Col MF nosort | ecosystem: Host-associated > Plants > Roots > Unclassified | place: USA: North Carolina | collected... | reverse complement strand
GATCAAGGTCGTTAATTTAACAAGCTCATTGGTCCTTGTTTCGTTTTTTTTTTTTTGGTTTGGTCTTTGTTTTTTACTTGGATTCTCCCAAAAAGAGTTGACTAATGGGTGAATATATATATTTCAAGTGGGAATTAATTTAATGACAAATTAATGAATTAATGCGAAGAGAAGCAGAGAGTTTCATTGATGTTTACATGTCTAAATTTCTTGTATGGTTTATGAGATAAGGTCGTTGATTTAGCAAGTTCGTTGATTGGTCTTTGTTAAGTTTTAGTTTTTGATATTTCTCTAAGATATGTATATCTTATAACTTTCTTATTTTCCATTGATTCTTCCAAAAAGAGTTGACTAATGGGGAGAATACAATTTAATGACAAATTAATACATTTCAAGTGGGGATTAATTAAGGGTACAAATTAAGATGTGAAACCGATAGTTATGTGAAAAGTAATGTATGAAATGTAAGTAGTGACACTTTCGGATTTTTAAACTAGTGAGCTCAATCAACTGTGGAATGTTATTATTTCTTCGTAATTTTTCTAAATTTCTATTTTACGTATAAAAGGGTATTTTACACATGAAACTAAGCCAACTAAAATTTACAAGATACTCTAGTAGTTAAACCTTTAATTTGGGTTACTCTAGTCCCTTAATTTAAAAGAGTTATACAGTGTCATTGATATATAAGTAATTACAAATTAATGGATATCAAAGAAAGATAAATCGAAAGAATTGTGATATATGTTTTCACGAAGTGAATTTATATGACACTTTTCTTCAGAAAGCTTTACTCGTTAACAATTCCGTGTATAAAAATGAGACAATTCTTACATCAACTGAATGTATAACCACATTAACGAGAAAAACATAAGCATGAAGCATAATTAACGAAAACAATATATTTACGGTATAATGTTAAAACTTGGTAGAATCTATGTAACAATTCAAATATTTGAATATATCATCACAAAAATGAGTTTCCCGCGATATCGCGGAGTTGATAACCTAGTTACAAATAAGTAGATATTAAAAATGATAAAACAAAAGAATTTTGATAAATATTTTACAAAGTGAATTTATATGAAACTTTTCTTTGGAAATCTGTACTCGTTAACAATTCCGTGTATTCGATCTTAAACTGAGGATATATCATCATACTATCTTTTTAAGTCAACTTTTCTATACAATTATCAGTTACTTGTTCAGTTGTTGCTCTCCTAATAGAAATTTTACAATGTTTTTGATCCCCACATGGATATGCATGGATCAAAATCAAATGAATTAAAAACAGAAAATCATTATACAAAGGACAATTCTTACAACAACCCACATTGGAAGGGGACAATAAAACATAAGAATGAAGCATAATTATCGGAAACAACGATTTAATTTTTGTTTTGCACTTAGCAAAATTACAAATCGAAACTCAAACCAAACGTTTACAAATGGGAACTCAAACCAAACTCAAAAATGCAAACACCGAAACGGACACAGCAAGAACCATTCCCCCAAGTAATTTGTTGTTTCCTGTAAAACAAAAACAAAAACAAAAACTTTACAACATTGATGATCATAATGCTAAAAAAAATACAGGAGAGAATTAATGTTGCAATTCTTTATAGTCTTAAATACATTTTATTTTTTAATTTATTTGAAAAATAACTGATACATCAAAACATAAGTTTTATATAATCGAAAATTTACAATCTCTATTCTAATATATTTTGAAACTTTTTAAAGTATGCATAACATGTCAAAGCATAAAAGGTACGAATATATCATCTACAATATAAAGAAAAGTATATAACCCATCATTATTTCATATATAATATGCTTACCTCTATGGGAGAAGGAACCGCTGCGACTTGGCGGTGGAAGCGGCGGCAAGGATGAATTGTATGTATCAAAACTCACCATACAGTTGGGAGTGTAGATGAAAGCCCAAACCTGATTACCACAGCATTCAGTGAGTTCTTGCAATGCAAGTTTCAGACATGTGGTGCAGTTTCTTGGATCCAAATCAGGAGTACACTGAACAATAGACTCAAGATCATACAAGTTATCGAATCTAGTTGTATCCATAAGATAATATGGCGTAAACGATGAAGACAACAAAGATGATCTAACGATAACTTCTCCCATTTTGTCAGACAGTCTCTGTCCAAATTTACCAAATGATTTGGGTATTAAATCGTTAGATGACCACCAATAGCTAGGATTGGTCTCTAGGGTCGTGAGGAAGAACTTATCTGAGTATCGAACCATACAATCTACGTTGTAAATGATTGCTTCTCGATGGTTAGTACAGTTTTTGGCAATCTCGATTGTTGCGTTCTTGACGCAGGCGTTGCACGTTGTTCTGTTGACGTCTCCTGTGCATAAGAACATTCCATGGACGGTGTCTGAAGCTAGACCGGTCGTGAGATTGTAGTAGTTAGCGAATGATGATTGGTTGCTAAGAGTGGAGAGAAGAGTGTTGAGATTTTTGTTGTAAGTTGTGTTGCTAGTGGTGTTTCTGGATGATTTCATGCAGAAAGTTTCCATGTCGTCGGGATCGGATACGGAGATAGCTTGGTTCATGGTGACGAAGAGACAGAGAAGAGCAAAGAGTTTCTTTGTTGTTTCCATATTCTTAAAGTCTTTTTAGAGGTTATGAAATAAAAAAAGAGAAGAAGAAGAAGAAAAAGATTATATAGAGAATTAGAGATTAGAGAAAGAGAGAAGTTCCTTGATTTAACAAGTTCATTGGTCTTTGTTTAAGTTTTGTTTTTTTTGGTCTTTGTTTTTTTTCTTGGATTTTCCCAATAAGAGTTGACTAATGGATGAGAACATATGTATATTTCAAGTGGGGGATTAAAAAAACAAAGGGGGACGAATTAAAAGACGTGAAACCAATTACAATGTAAAAGTAATGTATGAAATGATCTTAAACCAATCAATCTATATATATATACTAGACACGAACCAGTCCGATCAAATTTAACAAAAGTAAGAATTAACAACGTTCTAAACATAAATTGTCTTTCAAAGATAAAAAAGGAAATATATTTTACTCTTGCATTGTTTCATTCACAACTAAAATTATTGATTAAAAATTATTTGAATGAAAAATATATTATATAATAATAACTTATATATGAATAAAAATTATATCGCATAATAATAACTCTTTGAATAATTATATAAAAGTTAAAATTAAAAATTTTCATCATAAAATTGGTGAATGAAACAAAAATAACTTTAAATTAGACACGTTAAAACTATAAAGATGATCGATCAATGGTGACTAAATCCCTTTAAATCATGACACATGATAAAATATTTAATTGATAACTATTCATGATAATATTAATTAGTAACTTAGAGAAATAAAAATATATCATATTAATTATATAATATAATATGTTTCCCTTATAATAATTTTTCTATCACCATCTCTGTAACCATTAACAACCACCATCGTCACCTCCATAACAACAACATGTTATTCCTAAATGTTTTAGTATTGACATGCTATTTTATTAAATGATCTTTTTTCCTCTGATTCTCATTGGATATTTCTCTTACGTCGTTAATATTTCAGTATTGATTATTTTTATTTTTGGATTTCGTGTAATTAGTATTTATTTCATATTTTTCTCTAAATTACAATACATTGTTGTATTTTTGTCTTTTATTTGAGGTTAGTATATTTTTTACTCATGACTATTTGCCTATTTTCATAATTATTTTGAGTCAATAGTGGAGTATTTATGAAAAAATTAGTTTGCTTGGTGAATAATAATATGAAATAAAATATTTTTCTATATTATACATATAAAATGGTATTTTACACATGAAACTAACCCAACAAAACATTATAAGATACTCTAGTAGTTAAAACTTTAATTTGGGTTACATTTAAAAGAGTTATACATGGTCATTGATATACAAGTAATTACAAATTAATGGATATCAAAGAACGATAAATCGAAAGAATTGTGAGAAATGTTTTCACAAAGTGAATTTACATGACACTTTTCTTCAGAAAGCTGTACTCATTAACAATTCCGTGTATAAAAATGGGACAATCCTTGCAACAACTGAATGTATAACCACATAAAACGAGGAAAAACATAAGCATGAAGCATAATTAACGGAAACAATGATGTTTATTTTGCTCTTAGAAAAACTCCAAATCAAACTCAAAAACCAAACTTTTTTTCTTAGTATATGTAGATCTGATCATAAACCCAAAAATGCAAACACCGAAACAGCAAGAATCATTCCCACAAGTATTTTGTTATTTCCTGTAAAAGAAAAACAAAAATCAAAACATAACAAGATTGACCATAATGCTAAAATAAAGATACAAGAGAGAACTAAAATTGCAGTTATTTTGTTCTTTATTGTCTTAAATACATTTTATTTCTAAATTTATTTGAAAAAAACAAAATGTGTTACATTGAAACATAAGTTATATATAATCGAAAATTTACTACAATATATATTCTAATAGATTTTGAATTTTTCTAAGCATGCATAACATGTCAAAGCCTCAAATTAAGGTACGTATCATCTAATCTATATAAATAAAAGTATATATAAAAAATTAACAACCCATCATTATTTGATATATATGCTTACCTCTAATGGAGAAGGAACCGCTGCGACTTGGCGGTGGAAGCGGTGGCAATGACGATGAATTTGAGGTATCAAAACTCACTAAACATTTGGGAGTGAAGATGAAAGCCCAAAGCTGATCACCACAGCATTGAGTGAGTTCTTGCAACGCAAGTTTCAGACATGTAGTGCAGTTTTTTGGATCCAAATGAGGACTACACTGAACAACAGACTCTAGATCATACAAGTTATCGAACGTAGTGGTATCCATAAGATAATATGGCGTAAACGAAGAAGATAACAAAGATGATCTGATGATAACTTCTCCCATTTTGTCAGACAGTCTCTGTCCAAATTTATCATATGATTTGGGTATTGGATCATCAGACGACCAATAAGTATTAGGCTTTGTCTCTAAGGTGGAGAGGAAGAACTTATCTGAGTAGCGAACCATACAAGAGAAGTAGTAAATGATTGCTTCTCGATGGTTAGTACAGTTTTTGGCAATCTCGATTGTTGCGTTCTTGACGCAGGCGTTGCATGTTGTTCTGTTGACATCTCCTATGCATAAGAACATTCCATGGACTGTGTCTGAACCTAAACCGGTCGTGAGATTGTAGTAGTTAGCGAATGATGATTGGTTGCTAAGAGTGGAGAGAAGAGTGTTGAGATTTGTGTTGTAAGTTGTATTGCGAGTGAAATTTCCGGATGAATCATTGCAAAAAGTCGCCATGTGCTCGTCAGAATCGGATTCGGAGATAGCTTGGTTCATGGTGAAGAAGAGACAGAGAAGAACAGAGAGTTTCTTTGTTGTTTCCATGTTTTTTAATCTTTTTAGAGGTTATGAAATAAAAGAAAAGAAAATGAAGTATTATATATAGAGATTAGAGAGAAGGTCGTTGATTTAACAAGTTTATTGGTCTTTGTTATTTTGCTAGATTGGTCTTTGTTTTAAGTTTTGGTTTTTTTGGTCTTTGTTTTTATTCTTGGATTCTCCCAAAAGAGTTGACTTATGGATGAGAACATATGTATATTTCAAGTTGGGGATTAAAAAAAAAGGGACAAATTAACTAAGAGACGTGAAACCAATTACTATGTAAAAATAATGTATGAAATGATCATAAAACCAATTAATATAAGGTGATTAGTGAGACCTATGAATATATGAATGTCATCATATATTAATTGAACAAGGTGACATGGTTGTGCCGACATGTGAAAACTTAGAAGTTTAGAAATATTTTTAACAATATGATTTGTTGATTACTTCGAAAATTATTACGCACGATGAGCAGTTGTGTTAAATAATTGTTTGAAATTAACCAAGTTGCTTTGGTCAGTAGTAACTTCTAAACGGGAGAGTTTTGGGTTTGAATGGTTTTGGTCACCTAGTCGCGCTTTAAATTTGGTATATTTCCGTACGTGTACCCGGATGAAGCCTTCAAGATCTCTACGATTGTTATATGAAGCTATACCCGTCGTGACTCGTGAGGTTTTATTAGTTAACAATGAAAGATCAGTTGGGAACCTCTCAAAGATTACAAGAGAAAAGGTATTTTAAAGTTTCCAGCTTTAGAACTCTTGTTTGTCTCAGCTATCTCCTTCATACTTGTCCAAGGTGATTTTCTCTTCCTCTTATTTGATCCACCAACTGTTTTCTCAGGAACACTTTGAGGTTCACTCGGTTTCTTACTTTTGGGTTTTCGTATTCTCCTATCCCTCTCCAATGTAAGCATCATCGGCTTCGGTGTATCCCCAACACTCTTCTCCTCCACCTGATCTTTCACACTTCTCTCCGGTGAAGAAAGCATGTTACTTTGGATTTCTTGAGGCATCGTCATCTCTTTCTTGATCTTCGGACGCGACGAACGAGCGGTTTTCGGCTTGAACGGGTAAAGCTCTTTCATCTGACCTTTAGCAGTACCTCTCTTAAGGTTCCGGTGAGAACAGAAATTGCAATGGTAAACTACATTGTTCTGAGGGAAACAGATGTTGTTAGACTTCTTGCACCTATTACGTTTCTTCTTCACATTAGCAGAAACCTTCTCTATTCTAACATTGCAATTGAATCCAGGCTTAAGAATGGTCTCACACCTGCCACAAAACCATTTGAATCATTACATCATTTTGACATTCAATTGCCAAAAAGAACCTCTCTAAGCAATTGAAAGCATATACAAAAAAAACATCACAAACACACAGAACAAAACAACCAATTCTGCAACAATGGTGAAAAATCGCAAACTATATGAACCAGAAGCAACTATTGAAGCAAAACGAACGATTTTTTAGATTAATTTTGCAATTGAAGTCATAATCAGAGATCCTAAATACCTTTGACAAGAGACGAGATCGGGATCAGTAGTGATTCCGGTGGATTCAGTGTCGGCAGCGAGACGTCGACCGAGTAATGAAGCAAGAGACGGGATAGGAGTATCTCCGGTGGAAGACCAGAGAGCGAGATTCTTCAAGTGCTCATGTCTCAGTACAGATTTGAGATTAGGTCCTCCTCCTCCTTGAGTGTTTGTAAGCTTCTTCGGTCCTCGTTTGCCCATCGTTTTCAGGTCGACCTGAGGGAAATACTTTAACCGGTTACAGATGACGGAGAGATTTAACGATGCGGCGGCGGAGAGAAGGAAGAGCAGTGTTTTGTTATGAAAGAATTGGGATTTTAAGAAGTCGGAGACGAATACCCAATCAGGTTTTACATTTGTATATATCATTTACTTATCATAATTTTATCAGTTGGGCCCATAGCTCAGTGGTAGAGCATTCGACTGCAGATCGAGAGGTCACCGGTTCGAACCCGGTTGAGCCCTTTTTTATCAACATATTTTTTTTTTTTTGAATATGTTTCTCTGAAAATTCAAGATCTTTAAGCGTTTCAACATTTGCAAAATTCAAGAAAAAAAAGGAGGGGAATAACATTATAGCAGAGAGAGGTTCATACTTCATTCTATACAATAATACAAACATTGAATTACATTAAAGCGAATAATACACAATGTCACAATCATACATTTTTAAGTTTTGTCATCATATCTCCATAGACACTTCTTTTCTTCTCTATGATACGAAACACGTCTGCACCATTGAACTTAAACAACAACAATAAACACAGTCCACTCGCTGTAATCGAATAATCACAGTGGCTTGAACCGCGGATCTTGCAAAATGGAGCACTAAACTGAAATAAAAACCAGACTAACCAGTAATGTGATGTGATGATCAAGGCTTCGGAAAGGAACAATCGCTGTAGACTTGTTATGCTTTGATCTTAAATACAATGTTGCGACAGTGGTTCTTCGGGTGTATGGGTTAGCGTAAAGGATGGTTATATTTCTCTTGTACTCCAGTTTCTCCTCTTTGTGTTGCTTATAATCACAAAGGGTTTCTTTTGCTTTCAAGCATTGCACCGTCTTTTAGAGCAGTGTGTGCTTCGTTCTCTTGTCCTAGAGCTGACAAAGCTACAGCTTGGAGATACGATGCGATATGCCAAGCAGGAGATATGACTTGTGCTTGCATTGCATTGTTTAGTGCTTCTCTAGGCATATCATTCATTAGGTAACACAGACTCTGTCTTGCATGAACAGTTGGGGAACCCATTGTACCTACCTCGATGAACTGCAAACAAATACTTCGGTCAGAAGCATAAAAGTGAATATGAGAGGCTAATGAAAAATCTTGATCACTACCCTTTCCGTGAAAACCACCAGCACTGAACTATAGATTGTTGTCAGGAACTAAAACTTACTACAGCATAAAAAGTTTAACCTGAGAATAGCATTCGATGGCCTTTGCAAAGTCTTTATGTCGGAATGCAGAATCCCCCTTTTTCTTGAAGACCAATGTGTCCTGCATCTGGTCGGTCCACATCTGGAAAGAAAGCTGTTGCAGAAACAAGTGAAAATGTTTTAGATTTGAATATAAGGAACATGATAGCCACAGTCAAAGATACCACAGATGCATTATTTCCAAGGAATTACAAATATCGACATTAGAATCAAACATTAGAAGACCGAAATAGTATAACGCAAGGTTGAAAATACGCAACGAACCTCTGTGGTTGCACCCTCGTCATCCTTATATCCAAGCTTCTCAATGATCTCATGTATGGCAGTTAGATCTGATCTTAGGCATGCTTCGCCAAGAGGTGAAAGAGCTGTCGTTGTGGCACTGTTAGGTACGCCCAACAATTGATGAGAAGCAATCTACATGATTAACATGTTCGTGTTACAGCGGGAATAATCTTTTCAAATGAAAGAAGCATCAAGCTTATCTTTCTAGTTCTGCAATTGTTTGCCGTATGGTAGCAGTAAAAATGGTAACAGAAAGATATAAGCTTCTGCGATTCAATATTCATCATTAATAATAAAAGCTTGCTAATTATAAGCAAAACGGAACTGGTTAATGATAGTGAAAAGCACCTCAAGATCTTTCTGAAGAGGAATCATTGCAGAGACTAAAGATTTTGGGTTAGGCCGCTCTCGGGGTTCATATTGCAAGCATCTTGAAGCTAACCTTATTAATTCAGTTCCATCGTCACTCGAAAATTGACCTTCCAAACCTGAATCCATCAGCATCTGAATGTTCCTGTCCCGTATGAGGTCCAACGCCTAGAATACACCATACAAGGTAATGGATTAGCAAAATACTATACTATTCAAGGATATTAAGTTATAACATGCTTCTCTCAAGCTCAGGGAGAATGCTTCCTAGTCAGAATCCAGTAACAGACACTAAGAAATATTACCAATTCAAAAGGATATTTGGAAACCTTACATGGCTTGGAGGTATATGCTTTCCACTCAGAAGGTCAAGTAATAGAGTTCCAAAGCTGTATATTACACTTTCAGGTGTCACGCGACCTGTAGAAATAAACACATAACCCAATAAAAAACAGAAAAGCAGCCACAATCCAAATAAAGCATTCATGTTTTCATGAAACCTTAGCTGTCAGCTGGAAAATTATAAATTGCAAGAAAATTTTGATAATCCCAGGAAACAATTTAGGTAGTGAAAGACTCGATGAGGTATTTGCACAATCTTTTGTCAAAATATACCTGTCCTCAGATACTCGGGAGGAGTGAATGCCAGGTTAGTGCTATAACTCTTTCCATCTCTACTGTTTTTCATCAAACCAAAGCATGAAAGTCTTGGATTTGCATCCTAAGAAACAAAAACATAAAATTATTCTCATATACACTTGACAGAAACCAAAGGTAAAAAAATCTGTATCAAACTTACATCATCAAAGAGAACTCTATAAGCATTTAGGTCATGGTAAAGTGCACGTCCTTTGCTGGTACAATACTCTAGCGCCTGAGCAATATGCAAAGCTACTCTCAGTCGCATCGCCCACTTCATTGGCTGTGACTCCCCTAAACACATAAATAATCATTTTTTGTTAAGCACCCATTCAAACTATCAAGTAGTACTTGTTAGCAGCATAACCAAATAGGAGAAAATACTGACCGAGTATGTTAGGAACTTACAGTGGAAAAGATGTTTTGCCAAAGTTTCATTAGGCATAAACTCTGCAATAAGTAGTCTCTCTTCATCTTCATAACAACACCCAAGTAGATTTGCCATCCTATGATTCCGTAATTGACCAACAGCTTTGGCTTCTTCCTAATCTCACAGAATCAAAGCAACTCTTTAGCTTTGGGCAAACACAAATAGGTATGAAAGAAAATAAGTAATCCAGAATCTAATCTGCTTGCATCTAGTAGATAACAACCTATGAACAAGGAATATATAGGAGCAGCATCCTAGTTAACCTTTTTCACTACACACTTGAACAGAATCTACAAACTACAATGTTCCTCATTAGTACTAGCTAAAAAAGTCAGTCGCAATGAGCATAACCACTTAATTAACACACTAGACCAAGAAGCCAAATCTGACTCTAAAGTTGTTTGCAGAACAGAAGCTCCAACAATGGAACCAAAAGAGAAATAAATGGGTTACCAAGAATTGACGAGAATCAGGCCAAGATTTCCGGTTAAACCTTTTGACAGCAATACGTCTTTGATTCTCAAGCTTGCCTTTATAGACAACATTAGGAGCTCTCTCACCATGCTCTGAAACTATATTCTCTGCTGCAAATCCTGAAGTTGCGTTCCTTATAGTCTCTATAGAGAACTCACGAAATTGAGGCAAATCATTCGATTCACCTCTCCCTTCCTCATCTGAATAAACCCAGAAATTAACATAAAGATCTCAATCATCAAAAACCCTAACAAGATAAACTCATCAACGGCTATAACTTACCTAAGCCTGTAACATCAGGATTCGATCTTCCAGACTCTGAAACACAACAAAGTGCAGATAACTTTGAAACCTCACAACCCATTACAGATAATAAATCAATTACAAAACCGTAAACCTAAACCACTATCTTCTTAATCGAAACTTTAACAGATCAAATCCATAAAAAAAGTTCATTAGATTTCCATAAAAAAAAAAAAAAAAAAAAAA
>Ga0041059_1003327_pt1 | contig 11085 bp, 8 predicted proteins | sample AraColnosormetaG_FD_56232 | JGI IMG/M metagenome (GOLD analysis project Ga0041059, IMG submission 56232) | Arabidopsis roots microbial communities from North Carolina, USA - Col MF nosort | ecosystem: Host-associated > Plants > Roots > Unclassified | place: USA: North Carolina | collected 2013-09-02 | reverse complement strand
TGATGAATGGTACAAGACTTCAGATTGTAAGACTTGGAGATAAACTGGTGCAAGGACGTATATTAACAGGTACTAGAGTTGGTAAACTGGTCATTATTCCCCGGATGCCCCTAACTCCGTCTGATCGTAGATTGCCATTTAAAATGAAAAGGAGACAGTTTCCTTTATCTGTTGCATTTGCGATGACGATCAATAAGAGCCAAGGCCAGTCATTAGGCAATGTTGGTATATATTTACCGAAACCTGTTTTCTCACATGGACAGTTGTATGTCGCTATGTCTAGAGTGAAATCAAAGGGAGGGCTTAAGGTTCTTATTACAGACAGTAAAGGAAAACAGAAGAATGAAACAACAAATGTTGTTTTCAAAGAAATATTCCGAAACCTTTAATAGATTATTTTTTCAGGTATGATTTATTTATTTTGATTATTATAAAATAAATATCATTGTAAAAAATTATATAACATACTAACTTAGTCGTTTTTATATTTGCAGGTTGGAATAATTAATAAAAGCATTTCTTTGGTTAATTTTCTTAATGCAAGCTTTTTAATACCAGTGGAGAATTATGTAATCTATTCTTTTTTTATTTTAATTTTTTTATTATGAGTTTTAAATATAAATAAAGACATTTTCTAATTATTTTTTGTCAAAATTTATAAAATAGAGTTTTTGTGGAACCGAGGAACTACATATACAAAATATACAATTACGTACCCAAACATACATACCAACTATAGACATATATTTTCCATGCTACAAACCGAGGAAACTATATATACTAAACAAAATATAGTTTGACCAGACTAAATATATTGTTCATGTACCAATAATACATGATAAACAAATACATGTTTAAAGATAATGAAAATAAAATAGAGTTTTTGTGGAATACACAGAACTGAGATTTGATTATTGAATAAATCAAAGATACCGTGCGTAGCACGGGTACTGGCCTAATGTATAAGTTATTTTGTAATCTTTAACTAGAAGTTGTTAATTATCTTCCTAATCAATGTGGGCTTAATAATTGGGCCTATATTTTTATTCTTGTAATCACTATCATTGTTCTTTTCCCATTGATCTCAGTCAGCAAAGTAGATAAAAATAATGTTATTTTCATTTATTATATCAGTTAGATTTATATAAATTTCAATTTCCAGTAGTAGTTAATTCTAGTTATGCTCATTTAAATGTAAATTTAGAAAATAATAGTAATTTTAACTAAAATAGGATTTTTCCTACCATTTTTAACCATCCATTTCTTATCATACACTAAATAAAAAATTATTAGGGGGCGTCAAAATATGACCCATGTTTGGTAGCATTCCAAAATTTACATGAAGTTCTGAAACTTTAATCCTTTAATCTTTTGTAAAGAAAACATAGTGTCAAAATCTACTATTCATAAAATTTTAAATTTATTCTAAATCAAACCTAAAATAAGAAAATATTTTCTAAAATGAAAATTGGGCAATATCATTGAAGACATTTTCTTAAAAAAAGAGGTCAATATAAATGTGATTGTTCATACTTACTCATAGGGAGAAGCCCCATACAATGGCACTGCCAAGTAGAGAATATGAAGCAGTAGATGATGGGAGTTGTTGTGGAAGTTGCCACTGAATGCAAACACGAGAAGGGCCGTTGAATAAATCATTCCCATCATATTTTCAAATATTGTTTTTAGTCTCTACTCTTACCAAAAAAAATAAGGGTTAAAAGATTTTCTTAAAAACAAGAAAACAAATTCCGATCATCCATTCTTAATGAATTACTCGCTCTTATCTTATTTTTTTAAGAATACTTGGATCGTAATTGTAGCATATTGAGTTTGAATTTCTTCCATTTTGTAAGTATTTTTTTTGTTGGGCTTCTGTTTTAAAACTATCTACAAATATAATGATGATATATTTTTAACAAAAATCTTTTGGATCTACATAATGCAAAAGAGCTTTTGGTTATTTTCTTTAGTTTTTCATACTTCAATGGTAGGCTATCTCTAATGGGATTCTCTGAAAAAATTAATATATTAAAATTATTTAATTTTATAGAATTTAATAAATATTGCAAATCATAAAATATTAAATATATATAATTTTTATTTTTCAAACATTTTAAAATAGATGTAAAAAAAAGAACCGGAATTTAAGTGTTTTGGTTCTGTAAACTTGTGGTTATGTTATTTGGTTCTTAAACTTGTTTTTTTTTTTCCTAAACTTGTGGTTAAGTGTTTTGCTTCTTAAATTTGTAGAAGCAAATTTCTGGAATAAAATTTGTGGTTATGTGTTTTAAGTGTTATGGTTAAAATTTGGTTCCCATAAGTAATCAAAGCTTTCTTGATTTGTTGAACCATGTGAGCTTTGACAACTGCAATGTTATCTTTAATAAAGAATGATAAAGTCATGAAGATATGGAATAATAATAACCAAAAAGCCGAAGATAAATTGGAAAGGGCTTAGTTTGAACCAAGTTTTAGGAATTACAAATCACATTTTGAACAGAGAGTATTATAGAACAAGAAGGAAATCATGAAGATAATTACTTGGAAACTTTATTCTTCCCTGCAATGGCAAAAATTGTGGGATCTGTGAACAATGCACACATTCTTCATCACATAAATAACTCGAATAGGCTTAAGAGTCTGGACTTAGAGGATATTACTCTTCCGTGTTCAATTTATAAGGCTGCAGAATAAAACAGTGAAAGAAGTAGATGAGATTCATAAACCAAATATCAGGAAATCAAATTCTTATGATCAAATAGAAAATCTAGTTGTCTGCACTCACCAAAAGCATAGAGTGAAAAAAAAAAACAATTAGCATTTACCTTAAAATTTCCAAATTGTTTCAATCACATATTCAATAACATATGCAAACTAATCACGACTCGTTTTTATGATTGAAAACAGATACAACAACAGATTAAATTCAAGTTTGAGAAAGCCAAACGATTTAGATTGATCTATCTATCAATATTGCCAAAACGTAATCATACATACCTATAAACCTTAAATGTAATCATACAAAGTAAACCATAGCCTCCTAAATGATTCAGATTTGCAACAAACGAAGAACCCTAATTTACAAAACGTAATCCTAAAATTTGTTCAATCCAAAAACTCTAATTTTGGAGATTTAACCACAAAATACTTTATCTCGACCAACCAAGCCTAAAATAACCATGCCTGTTTGCGGTTTGGTTTTTGGTCAGTCGAAGGATGAGATAGAACTAGTGAAGAATGGAAAGAGGTTTCGAGTGGGGAAAGAGAATGTCAGCAAATCATGGGGTATTGTCAGGATAAATAAGGATGGTGGATCGGAGGGATCAGGTTTTGCTAAGGATCAGTTGGCGATCGAAGTTTTTTCAGATGGTAAAGCTAACCATTCGGCTTCAGAAGCGTTTATCCAAGAGAATCCGTCGGCGAGTGGGACGGGAAATCGGACTACATAACGGTTTTCCCCAGTTTTTCTAATTCGAATTTGTAATCAAATGATGAATTACTTAATGTGGAATTGTCGGGGGCAAATAAACCTAATTTCCGAAGGTCTAACCGATACATATTGAAGAAATTCAATACGGAGATCTTAGCTGTTTTTGAGACACATGCGGGAGGAGATAAAGCAGGACGCATATGCCAGGGGTTGGATTTTGAGAACTCATTCTGGGTTGATGCTGAAGGGCAGAGTGGGGGACTGTGGGTGTTATGGCGTACATGTATAGGCGATGTGGTGATTGTTGAGTTCGCTTATCAGTTTATTCACGCAAGAGTTGTAAACGGAGATGCAGCTGTGGACCTAATCGTTGTTTATGCTCCTCCAACGCCGAGTCGGAGGAGTAAGCTTTGGGACACGCTAAGTGCCGTGATTCGGGGAGTAAAGGGACCAGTTATTATAGGAGAGGATTTTAATATGATTGTCAGAGTTGATGAGAGATCAGGAGGAAGTGGGCCACTATCTCCTGATTCTATTGCCTTTGGAGAATGGATAAATGATTCCTCACTGTTGACATGGGTTTCAAGGGTAACCAATTCAGTTGGAAGCGGGAGCGTGAGGAGAGATTTTTTTGTGGCTAAGAGACTTGATAGGGTATTGTGTTGTTCGCATGCTCGATTAAAATGGCAGGAGGCAACGTTAACACATTTGCCCTTTCTAGCGTCAGATCATGCACCCCTGTACTTGCAATTGGCGCTGGGAGTTGGCAAGAATAGGTTTCGAAGACCCTTTAGGTTTGAGGCTGCTTGGTTGTCGCATCCAGGGTTTAAGGAACTGCTTTTAGCATCCTGGAAGGGTAATATCCCAACACCAGAAGCTTTAAAAGGAATACAAACAACCTTGAGGAAATGGAACAAGGAGGTGTTTGGTGATATTCAGGAAAAGAAAGAGAAGTTGATGGTTGAAATTAAGACAGTCCAAGATTCACTTTATAGTAACCAAACAGATGATCTGCTACGGCGTGAAAGTGAGCTAATTATAGAATTTGATGTGGTACTTGAGCAAGAAGAAACGTTGTGGCTGCATAAATCGAGGGAGAAGTGGTTTGTGCAAGGAGATAGAAATACGAGTTTCTTTCATACTTCCACCATTATCAGAAGAAGACACAATAGAATTGAGATGCTAAAGAACGAGAAAGGTGGTTGGATCTCTAATACAAACGAGCTAGAAAAGCTAGCTATTGATTACTACAAGAGGCTCTATTCTCTTGATGATGTGGATGAAGTTGTGGAGAGGCTGCCAGCAGGCAGGTTCCTGGGACTTAATCAGGAGGAGCAAATTAGGCTGAATAAGCCATTCTCGGCTATGGAAGTGGAGAGTGCGCTTAAGAGTATGAGTCGTTTCAAAGCACCGGGCCAGATGGATTTCAGCCTGTGTTTTACCAACAAGGATGGGAGGTTGTTGGTGACTCAGTCACTCGTTTTGTGTTGGACTTTTTTCTGTCAGGAAATCTTCCTCAGGAGACAAATGATGCGATGGTGGTACTCATAGCTAAAGTAGGCAAACCGGAGAAAATAACTCAGTTTAGACCCATCAGTTTATGTAATGTGTTATTGGAAATCATTACTAACACAATGGTGGAGAGATTGAAGAGTGTAATAACTAAGCTGATAGGCCCTTCTCAAACTAGTTTCATTCCGGGGAGGCTTAGCACGGACAATATTGAAATTGTGGAAGAGGATGTACACTCCATGCGATGTAAGAAGGGACACAAAGGATGCATGTTGTTGAAGTTTGATCTGGAGAAAGCATATGATCGAGTTAGGTGGGACTTCTTGGAAGACACCTTGGAGATTGCAGGTCTTTCTAATACATGGGTCTGATGGATTATGCAATGTGTAGAGGGACCATCCATGAGCTTGCTTTGGAATGGGGAACAGAAAGAGCTGTTTAAAGCAAGGCAAGGGTTGCGGCAAGGAGACTTGTTGTCCTTGTATCTGTTTGTTTTATGTATGGAGCGCCTGTGCCACTTGATTGATGGAGCAATAGCAGGAAAAAGGTGGAAGCCTATATGTTTATCACAGTCGGGGCCAAAACTGTCACATATATGCTTCGCATATGATTTGATTCTCTTCGCTGAAGCTTCAGTAGCTCAAGTCCGAGTGATTCAGAGTGTTTTGGAAAAGTGTTGTATTGCGTCGGGACAGAAAGTGAGTCTTGAGAAATCTAAAATCTACTTCTCGGATAATGTTTCGCGAGAGCTTGGGCAACAAATCAGTAATGAGAGCGGTATAAAGTCAACCAAAGAATTGGGAAAATATATGGGTATGCCCATTTTGCAAAAGAGGATTAATAAGGCAACCTTTGGTGACATCCTTGAGAGAGTTTCAACTCGGTTGGCAGGGTGGAGAGGCAGAACTTTGAGCCTGGCGGGAAGAGTGACGCTCATAAAATCAGTGATATCATCTATTCTGGTGCACACTATATAAGTGATTAAGCGGCCACAATCGACTTTGGAGAGTTTGGACAGATTAGCCAGGAATTTCCTTTGGCAAAGTATAGCGGACAAAAAGAAGCAACATTTGGTGGCCTAGAAAAGAGTTTGTTTACCGAAATGGGATGGTGATTTAGGCATTCAGTTTGCGAAAGAAATGAATATAGCGCTTATTGCTAAGATAGGGTGGCGAGTGCTTCATGATATCTCAAGTCTCTTGGTGCAAGTTGTGAGAAAGAAGTATAAGGTGGGATTAATTCAGGATCAGTCTTGGATGGTGGCAAAGAGTAATTGGTCCTCAACATGGCGGAGTGTGGGAATTGGGATCCGGGAAGTAGTGTATCCGGGCTATAGCTGGGTCATTGGTGACGGGCGACAAATCAGATTTTGGAGGGATAAGTGGTTGTCATCAACACCGTTACTGGATGAAGTGATAGGGGATCTACAAGAGGGATATGAATCACAGATGGCTCATGATCTGTGGAATGATGGTGCTGGGTGGGATCTTCAGCGCATCTCTCCGTATGTTACAAAAGTGAAGCGGCTGGAGTTAGCGTCCATAGTGCTGGATAGGGTCACTGGGGCAAAGGATAGAGTTTCTTGAAGCGGTAATGCTGATGGGCGGTTTTCAGTTAAGTCAGCCTATGCTTTACTAACACAAGATGACTCGCCAAGACAGGATATACGAACTTTCTTCATGAGAGTGTGGAGAGTGGTTGTGCCTGAAAGAGTAAGGGTATTTCTCTGGTTGGATGCAAATCAGGTGATCATGACCAATGAGGAGAGGAGGAGAAGACACCTTTGTGACTTGGATATTTGTTAGGTTTGTAAGGGAGGTACATAATCTGTTCTACATGTGCTTCGTGACTGCCCAGCAATGGCAAGAATTTGGGCTCGCATTATGCCAATAAGGTGAAGACATGCTTTTTCACGTAGTCCTTGTATGAATGGCTCTATGAGAATTTATGTGAAGGAGTCAGAACTAAGGATGCAGTCTGGGCAACGGTTTTTGCAGTGGCTGTTTGGTGGGGATGGAAATAGCGCTGCGGGAATGTGTTTGGTGAGCAACATAAATGTCGAGATAGGGTCCGTTTTTTAAAGGAGCTGGCTGTGGAGGTTAGTGTGGCGAATGAGACGAAATCAGATGGAGGTATCAGGGAGAATCGAGTCGACCAGCAGATCGGGTGGCGGGTACCTAGTGCTGGTTGGTATAAGCTCAATATGGATGGTGCCTCTAGAGGGAATCCGGGTTTAGCTGCTGCCGGTGGCGCGTTGCGGGATAGTAATGGGGAGTGATGTGGCGGGTTTGGGGTTAATATTGGGCGATATTCTTTACCGTTGGCTGAGTTGTGGGGTGTCTACTATGGGATGTACACAGAATTGGAGAAACGGGTCACACGACTAAAGTTGGAAGTAGATTCAGAGATGGTGGTAGGGTTTATAAGGACGGGGATAGGAGAGGCTCATCCGTTGTCATTCCTGGTGCGGTTGTGCTATGGCTTTTTGGTTAAGGACTGGACAGTCCGAATTTGTCATGTGTATAGGGAAGCTAACTCTCTTGCCGATGTGTTAGCTAACTATGTGTTTTCACTTCTGTTAGGAGTTCATATTTTTTTTTCTGTTCTGCTTTGTGTTAAGACGATTATGAGGGATGATGTCGACGGAACTACGTTTCCACGACAAGTCCGTGTTTGAGCTGTTTTAGTTTAATATTAATAAAATCCGGGGATTTAGTTTAATACAAACTTCCTATAACTAAACTAAAAAAAGAAATTCAAACTCAATATGATGCATATTAAAATTTAGTAGTTATCTAGGAAAAGGAAAAATATATATAGTTCAAGAAATTTAAACATTAAAATAGATATATATGTTTCTAAAAGTCCCAACTATTAGTTAGAATGAAAAATTGTGATGAAAAAATATGAATACAACATAACATACCTTGTGAAAATAAAAAATTTAAATGAATATATCAATTCTTTTTTAAAAGATACTTTTTCAAATTATTGAAAAATATATTTTACAAAGATAACAAGAAAAAGGCACAACTATAAAAGATATTTCTTCAGGGTATAGTCTTAGCAATCTGATATCTCTTTATAAACCAAATTACCAATTTTGAATTAATGTTAAAGAACAAAAGTGTGGTAAATATCTAGGAATATGGACAAATATATAGAGTTAAACAGATAGGAAGATTTATATTGACACTAATTTTCTTAAAAGATACAACTATTGGAAAGAAAATTTGTGATGAAAAAAATACAAATAAAATATTGTGAAAACCACAATTTTTAATGACTAGATACAATTTTGTAAAGGATTCAACTCTAGAAGATATTATTTTCCAATTATTAAAACTAAAACTAAAATATTTAACAAAGACTTATAATGAAAAGACACAACGATATAAGGTATCCGATTTGGATAAAAACTAATTAACAATATTTTTGTAAACAGTAGTTACGATGAAAAGACGCAATCTGTTGAAAGACACAATTTTAAATGACTAGATGCATTTAAAAAAATACAACTATAACTATAGAAGATTTTCGCTCTGATTATTAAAATTGAATAAAAATATTGAATGAAAAGAATACAATGAAAAGATGTAATTATATATGTATTAGCATAGGTGAAACCTAAATATATGGAAGTATGGAAACGCTGATTTTCTGGAAGTTCAACAAGAGATTTAGACGCAAACAATATATTAAAGTGTATTGAAAGTGAAATTTTAAGAGATTTGTGTAGAACTTATAAATCCTATGTTGTTCAAACATGGATTTTAAAAAGTCCCATGAAATCCAGTGTTGTTAAACTAATGATTTCAAAATCCAACTTAAAATCTACTATTATTGAAAATAATTTATGGATTTTGATTTTAATGATTTTGGAGGATTTAAGGGGATTTGAGAGGATTTCCTTAGTTAAAAATACAGAAATCTAAATCTCATGGTTTAAGGTGAAATTTGAATGGATTTTACAAAAATTATATAAACTTCCTTAAAATCATCCAAATCATTTAAAAACTCAAGAAAACTCAAATCACTTTAAATTCTAATTTGAATACATCCCCCTAAGTGCTTTGAGGACATGATCAAAATCACTAAGAGCTTCCTTTTGTGAAGCATTTATGTTTAGGTTAAATGTTATTCTTTCATTTAGGCGGTCTACCATTTAAAACCGACCTGTTTGCCAGTTCGTTCAGCATAATTTGATCTCTACCTCGATTTTACCTTGGTCATTGTCTATATCAAATTACTTTATATAAAATCTAAACACGGAGAGAAGAGAAAAAAGGAAAAACGACAAGAAAAAAATATTAATATGCATGTTTGATAAAATATAATTTGCATAAAGTTTTTAAACTTTTAAACAAAATAAGCTTAACTCACATTAATTTAGGGCATCTAGTCTGTAAAGAACTCACTAATCTTTGATTATATGGGAATTTTTTGGTAAAGCTTTCATTTCAATATTTACTTTTCCGTTTTGGATTAGTCACTAACAAATCTTGCTGGTTTGTCGTTTTTCATCTAGTCCATGCGTAAGTGGAAAAGACAAACCAGCAAAACGACTAAACGAGACATCGTTAGAGAATTAATACAAGGTCCATGGGCTTAACTTTTAAAACCTTTTGTGTTCTGCTTTTCGGTTATATCTCAAACGAACTTGCTCGGAGAACTGTTTTGGGCCTTCATATACGACAATTATCTGGATATAAATAAAATACTTCAAATTTGTTACACCACTTAATACTTTTAATATCTAGGTTGTACATGATATATGAAAATGTATATTAGAATTATGGGTGTGAGTAATTTATCTACGTTATTTCTTGCAGATAAGCAAAAACCAACAAAATTGTGAAAATTCAAACAAAAACTAATTATTTTCTGTGAAAGAGTTCCCATGTTGCTGTCATGTGTGTCTGATCCATTTCCCTCTTTACAGCCAAAATAAACAAACAAACAAAACAATTTCATCATAAAATTTTAAGACAATTTGATCAAACACATTGAAAATCACAATGTGACCAATAATGGAGAAGTTGTCTCGAAGGAGACGTTTCATCAGTCATCACACATGCCATGATAGACCTATTTTCATTTACACCACTTTGATTCATGACAGCATTCAGTAGTACATTTCTTTTTATATAACCACAAAAATCCAAGCATACAATACATAAATCGTTCAAGTTTAAGAAAATACTAATAATAATAATAAAAGAAACCACTCATTGATGTGCAATTAGTAAAATCAACCTTTCCCAAGCGTGGTTTTTTGTTTGAACTCAAACTTTATATGAATAAATTCTTCCTTTTTTGTTGTAATGAATTTCTTCTGTACGGAATTCATTTCCTATTTTTACAGTGGTATGAGAGTAGCGTCCAACGTAACTTAAATAAAAAAGTTTTTAATGTAAACATAGTTTTAGTATGCCAATAATCACCGAAGCATGCATGTAGCTAAGTAGATAATGGGAAATGATTTCTTATAGATGGACAATAATAATCGAGAACATAATTAGAGAAAAATACATATGTTAATCTTCATGTTGAAAAACAAAACCATTAAAATAATCAAACACCCTTTGCTCGAGGCATAAAAAAACCTCAACACAAAAAGGAAAGAAAACTATAATCAAATCCAACATATACAATCAACTTCAAAAAATTACTTCTTTTTATGAGACCTACTCTTGTTTTCACTCTTTTTCTTCTCTTTTTTCCTAGATATAAGATTACCAATATTCTTATCATCTATACGATGACTATAAACATCATTACTTTCACCTTTCCCATTCCTTAGAGCGAGACCTTCTCTACGTTTACCTCTATTGCTCGTTTGGTGATAACTTGGCCCGGAAGAAGCATCGGAAGCCATCGAATCATCGCTGTCTTTGTTGATTTCGTATTCATTCGCATATTTTCTACGATCTTTTTCGATGATATGCCCTTCATAATAGACCTCATCAATCACCTCTTCCTCTTCTTCCTCCATACGCGAAGAAATATACGTGGTCCATCCGGACTCGCTGCTGCTACATTCTTCTCTCTCCATGGATGACTCAAGAACCCTAATCTTGAGAGAGAGAGAGAGAGAGAGAGAGAGAGAGAGAGAGAGAGAGAGAGAGAGAGAGAGAGAG
>Ga0041059_1003326_pt1 | contig 11091 bp, 8 predicted proteins | sample AraColnosormetaG_FD_56232 | JGI IMG/M metagenome (GOLD analysis project Ga0041059, IMG submission 56232) | Arabidopsis roots microbial communities from North Carolina, USA - Col MF nosort | ecosystem: Host-associated > Plants > Roots > Unclassified | place: USA: North Carolina | collected 2013-09-02 | reverse complement strand
TCTTCAGTTTCTTCGTTTCAGTTTTTTTTTTTTGTCTTTTTCAAAAATGATCCGCAAAAACTAAACCGATACCAACTGATGTACGGTTTGGTTGATGCCATTAAGAAATTTTCACAGGGTATTGTTGGCAATGAATGGATGGGAGTGTTTCGAAATTCTAAGCAATGGATGGGAGTGTTTCGAAATCAAACAGCTGGAGTGCTAATGGAAAGCCATGGAGTGCATAAGACCCATCCAGTAAACCCCTTATCAGTAGTTCAGCATCGGAAGGTGTTTGAAATTTTGCTATCCTCCCCAAAGTACGGGTAAAAGACACCCTTCCCCATGGGTATTTGCAGAAGAATTCCACGTTCTTCGTCATCTCCACAGTCTTCAAAGTCGGTCTGTTGGGGTAATTGTGGGACGCTATCACACCATCTACCATAATTAAAAGAGAGAGAGCTTGTTGCTTCCACCCTTCCATGCTTTCCTCCTCCTTCAACCAGCTCACCAATTCAGCAACTGTTGGATTCGGTTGCTCCCCAAACCTCTCACTAAATAGAGACTTCCAAACACTATTACACCCATGTTTCACTCTTATAACAGCCTCCAACGGCTTTCTTCTTGGGATACTTCCCACATTCCAGCCTAGTTACGATACAAAATTCTCTTAGTCCAAATCTGATTGGATGACCGCCGAATACCATCCACATCTCATTCACCTTCATTGATCGACTCTTCAATGAAATTTCGTATTTTCAACATTGAAGAGATGCTTCCAATAGAAGAATGTACGACAACATCTCTTCAATGTTGAAAGAATAGAATTTTACTGGAGAGTCGATCAACAATACGCATGAACAATGACTTGTTCATTCGAAAGCAACGTTGAAATATATGAGATGAGAATATCGCATTATCACTAAAATAAGTTTCATTAGAATATGTGACTTTCTTCACGTTTTCTATCAATATAGGCTTTTTTTTTTGCCCCCTTCGCCATTTTCCAAAACAACGACATATTATCGAATTGTTGATCGAGTAATTGATCAAAGCTTTGTTCTATGACATCATCAAATGGAGTACATGATGAGAAAGCCATATTTTTTATAGCTTGTAGTATGAAAGAAGAGAGAACAAAAAATTTAAAGAATGAGAACAAGAACAAAAAAAATTACGAATAAGAAGAAAACTATGTTTGTGGATTTCAGTTTTTTTGGTGGTAGCTTGTTTTGTGGTAGAAGGAAAATATCAAATTTTCAGATTTGGTAATTTTTATACATTGAGATAAATGAGAGAACAAAATTGCATCCATTATATATAGCAATAGCAAGAGAAATACAAAACTATTTATGTGTGGTACAAATTGATTCCACAAATATTTGTGGTACAAAATGCTTTGTTCTTTCTCCTATGATATCGTCTACACATGTTGAACATGTAGTCGTTTCATCTTTGTTTTCACTCATCCACTAACGTGTATAATAGAGAAAACCACATATAATGATAAGAACTTACAAAGCAAACAAGTGTTATATTTAACTTGTGACATATGAAGACAAAAAGTATACATATTAAGAAACGACAACATATCTAGATAACAACTTATGACATATGAAAACAATAGTGTACGGATTAAGAAACAATCACATATCCAGACAATAACTCACAAAGCACAGAAAAAGACAATAACTCATAAAGCAAACAATTACAACTTTAAAGCAATTTCATACATTAACAAGAAGTACATATCAAAACATGGACTTACAAAGCAAAGAAGTGCACATTAAAGCATATATCACACATTTTCATACAAACAAAAATACCTTAGAAAAACATTAAAAAAAAGTTTTCATAGCTCCTTCCGAACATGATCCAGACTGAACTTTTTCTTCATATCGTTTATGAATAGTTTGTTTGCCAAAACTTTACATCATTTTTACTTTGGTCACTAGCTTTCTGGTTTGTTACTGTCGCATAACAGCCCACAAACTTCATGACGAGTTCATTGACCTTCTCCCACCTTTGCTTACATGGAGCAGACTTTCTCTTTGAAAAACTAGCAAGGTTCGGAGTAGATGATACATATAAAGCAATCTTTATCTAGAAGGCTTGAGTTTTTTGCTTATTCTCGACCACCTCGTCTTTGCTAGTTTAACCACACACTTATGAGGATAACATCCCCTTTTGCTGACCGATTCTGTCTTGATATACCCACCTTAGGAGTGTTTTCATCCTAATCAGTGATGAAGCCAGAAAAACTAGTCGCGGAGGTCATAAATTTTTTTGTAAACATTAATCTTATTATAAAAAAATGTCATTAAAAATTTTTTTTAAAGATGCATCCTACGATCACTCATACTTTGGAAAACTGTGATCATTGTTTTGTTTGTCACGGTATCAAGTACATGTTTTCAATAAAACAAACTAAACAATCACTAAAAAATGCATCCTACGATCACTCATACTTTGGAAACTTTTTTTAAAGATGCATCCTACGATCACTCATACTTTAGAAACTGTAATCATTGTTTTGTTTGTCACGGTATCAAGTACATGTTTTCAATAAAACAAACTAAACAATCACTAAAAAATGTATCACTTATTTGATTACGCAATGCCGTCTTCACAATGTTCATTGTAGAAAAATATCTTTCAACAGTTGTGGTCGCAACAGGTAGAATCAACGCTAGCTTCAAAAGTCAATAAACCAAAGGATGAGAAATATGGTTCTTTGTCTTCACCATCACACGAGATAGATCACCAAGGCTTTTGAAATTAGTGAACCTTTCATCTCTTTGCACATTATCAAGATAGATGTCAAGTTGATGATCAAGAGATATGCGCTCCACAAAACTAAAGTCATCTAGATAAAGCTCAGTCAATCTCACCAGCATTGATTTCTTAAATTGACTAAAAGAATCCATTGGACTTAGAGAAGCAATCCAAAACAAAATTTCTGAATTTACCTCGTCAAATAGATCATTAAACGCTTGAAGTTGCATATCTAAGACATTGTAGTAATAGTCCACCTTGTAATGATGCAAGTTGGTTATGTAAATTGACAAACTCTTCATCCTTAATAAGCATTTCCATATTATTTTGCTCACTAAAAGAACAGACTTTAGCGAGAAAATCATCCCATCCATCATCTCTTAGGTTATGTACCTCTCGTTTAGTCGATGCAACCAATGACATAACATTCAAAATATCTTGGTCTCTTCTCTGTAAAGCTTGTGATAAAATATCAGCGAACCCTAAAATATGTAGCATTAACTGAAGATAGAAAGCAAAATCGAAGGTGTGAAAATATTTGAGGAGGCCATTTGCTTGTCGTCTTTTGATGTTGTCTACGTCTTCATCCTGGATATATTCAATATATTCAATTATACATGAAAAGAATTCAATAATTCGCAATAAAGTCTTGTAATGTGTACCCCAACGCGTATTTGCAGGTTTTTGAAGTGAAAGCTCCTGATTTAACACATTTCCAGTATTAAGTTTTCCATTACAAATCCCTTCTTCAACCTTTTTGCGATAGTTTTTGCGGATCCTATCGGTTCTCATGCAAGAAGCTCCAACCACATTTAACAAGACATAAATTATATCAAAGAAATCTCCAACTTCAAAATGTTTATTGCAACCGTCATGACAACTAATTGAAACTGATGAGAAAAGCAATGTACATAATATGCATAACTACTTTCTTTCAAAATCAATGCTCTCATTCCACTAAATTCTCCTTTCATGTTGCTAGCTCCATCATAACCTTATCCTCTCACCTTTTTTAAACTCAATCCATCTTTGGTAAACAAAGGGTCAATAGCATTCTTCAGCGATAAAGAAGATGTCTCCTTTACATGACTAATGCCAACAAATCTTTCTTTTACTATCCCATCTTTATCAACGAAGCGGAAAACCACTGTCATCTGTTCTTTATCTGGAATATCTGCAGATTCATCCACCAATAAGGCAAAGACATCGTTATTAATTTCTTGAATAACAGATTTGGTTACTTCCATTGCAAAGCAATGCATAATATCTTTTTGAATCGGAGGAGATGTCATCTGATTATTTAGGAGCATTCTTCAACACAACTTTTCTTGCATTCTCATTCTGACAAGCAATATATTTGAGAAGCTCCAAAAAATTACCTTTACTTGTTGAATCTTCTGATTCATCATGACCACGAAAATGTAATCTTTGATGTAACAAATGTCTAGAAATATCAACTGAAGCACTCGATCGAATTCGGCATTCGTTTTTTCATAACATCAATTTGCTTATGTAAAGCATGCATGTTTGATAGACTGACCTTGTCTCATCAAATCCGCACATTTATTTTTGGCAATTCTGTGAAAACTAGTATGATCACCATATGTTTAGTAAACCCATATGTTTTATTCCAGCCACTATAACCAATAGAAACAAAAGCATCACACCCACCTTGTTTCTCAGCTTGATCTCTGAATAAATAACAACATAGGCAAAAGGCTTTCTCTTTTTACCACACTATACTCTAACCAATCATCACCATATCGATCATACCATTGTGGATTAAAACGTCGTAATATGCCTCCTATTGGTATTTGTTTAAAATTATGATCACGAGGTTGATAAGGTCCTTTTATCAAATATATGCGTCGTACCTCATCTCTTTGATCGGGATGATAGCTTAGAATACTTTTTCTTTTTGTTGGATCCCATGACAAATCATCTGAATCATTTGAATCCATGTTAGGAGGTGGAGATTTTTTTTTTCAAAAATTGATCAAGCATTTGCATTGCCTACATAAAAAGAAAAGCATCAATATCAAAATTGAAAAGTTATTTCCAAATGTCGACATAATTATATGTACTATTGAAAATCTAATCAAACAAAGAGACTATTGTAAATGTCTTCGGTTTGTCCTAGGAATAAATTATGATCTCATTAAAATATATTCAAGTAAGAAGGACTATTAAACATTCCTCCCACAAGTCTAAAAATGTGCTTATCACTTTAACTACTTGAATTATTAAACAAAAATTTCTTTAAAAAACATATTTTCTACAAACGTAGAATATTGGATGATGATTGAGGATGAGGAATCAAGAATTATGATGAAACCTTACAAAATTAAGATATTAACAGATTTAGTTAATGATAAAAAATTGACTTATCGATTCTCTAGCAAAGACGACGAAGGAAGAACGAAAAGGAAGAGACTCAAGTTTTTTTTGTGAAGCTTTGTTATTGCCGTTCAGGGATTTGACTTTTATAATTAAGTTTTAAACAACAAAATTAATATAAAAAATACTTAGTTAAAGCCCAGCAGTTCGTTAGAAAAGCCCAACGATAATGACAGAATGTTGAATCTCAATTAAAATATAGATAATTCCTAAAATTAATAGCATATTTCTATTTTAATTTTTCTGAGGGGTCAATAATATTTAAGAGGGGTATCAACAGCTTTCTTGGACATGTATCAAATAATTACGTTTAAAAACATAAGCTGAATTTTTTTATTTGATGGGTGTCATATTACCCCCATAATTACTCTTTACCTCCGCCACTGATCCTCATGAATGTCATTAGACTATTGCATTCCACAAACTCATACGGATTGATGTCATTGTTATGAGTATCTTGTTAACAGGTCCATAAAACTGGAAGGCTGAGAAAATTGATTGTAATAATCTATTTTGGAGTTGGTTTGCTTGTTTAGAGGAGAATGATTAAGTCAGAGAATCTTTAGGTTTAAGGAAGAGAAGACGAATGGAGGATTAAGTAAGAGAAGACTTTATATTTAAGCTTAAAGAAGATGTACTTAATAAAATGTCTTAACAAAAAATGGCAAGGTAAAGACATTAAAGTTTGTACCTAATCTAAACCAACTAAGCAAAAAATACAGAGAACATACAACTAAGCATTTATGTAAAACAATCTTAATCAATATTATTCATACATTAATCATAAAATAAAAAGCAATTAGCAAAATTAGTTTGATGCTCAGTTTCATTAGTTTTGTACTTAACTATTTACCTACTTTACACAATCAATGCAATAACAAAGACAAGGATGATTTATTTTCTCATGTAGAAGCTTTCTCCACTTGCAGTAAATCCTCATGCGACAACACTAGTGTCTTTCTCCACTTGTCTTTTCCACTTGCAGTTTTCCATTTACACTAAACAACAACAAAAACAGAGAGAAATAGGGCACATTAGCATAAACATTTCACATTCAGAACTACATATTGGTTCAAGCAAATAACATATATGAAGAAATCGATTTCTAGAATGCTTTTAATGATTCAAAACAGACATAAAGATATGTATTTCAATGTATGAAAACTAAAATCAAACCTTACAGTGACTAGCAACCATCTGAAAAAGCTTGTCGATTCTAAAACAGAGATTATGCTTAAATGATACTATCTACAAAAATCAAAAAGTTTATTTCCAAATTTATTCTTCATTCATGCCAAATAAGTAAAACAAGGCATCCAAGATTCAAATAACCCTAATGTGTTTGCCGAAACTATCAACCATAAATCAATTAATTTTTGATAAAATTCTTTTACAATCAAGCGAAATAGCAAACAAAAAGCCTCCAAATTAATTCAAAAACACTTTAATTTTGCTATGAATGAATAACCCTAATTTTGGTAAACTTTATAAACTCCAATTTTGATTTTCACCATAAACGACAAACTTTAATCATTATCTACAAAGGAAAAGAGCTTGATTCATACTACTACGAAGAAACTAGAGCTTCCTTCAACGTCTTCTCTCTAATTCACATCCTAAATGTCTCATTAGATTAACCTCCGACCGATGATGGCGAGAAAAGGGTTTAGAGATGATGACTCCGGCGACAGGAACACATACACACCGCAATTTTCATGATTGTTAACTCACCACACTGAACGAAATCAGAAATTTCTTGCCTTTGCTCGAAATGGGGAGAGATAGAAGTTTGGGAGTTATCCCGACACAAAGAAAAAATAAAAAGACAAAAGATTTTCTTTTTCCTCTTGTTACATAAAATCAACCTATCATCTACTACCACGTGTCTGACTTTCTCGGCTTCCAAACTCTCTTTTAAGAGGTCAACTCTCTCAAAATAATTTGTTTTGATTTTATTTTTTTAATCAACAAAATCAACAAAACTCTCTCAAATTATAAAGAGAACCCTACATTACAGATGCTCTAACATATTCTTAAACAAAAACAAAATATTACAAAACTGCCGATAACCTTTTTTTCTGTCATCCGTTTTTTAGTTAGATATCAAAAGAGTCATTACTGCCGATAATTTTCGGTGAAAATAGTCAAAATCAACCCAGACTATTTCTTAGCGGGTTTTTATACCCAAACTACGATACTCGAAAAATATCAACCTAAATTCACTAAAAATTCAAATTTCCAACCTAAACTATATGAAAATAGCCAAAATCAACATATGCCGAAACGGTGTTAGTTAATCGCTTAACGGTGATGAGTCAGCCGACACTGTAGCAATGACGAGGCATCATAGTTGAGTAATACGACTTCGTTTCGTGAGTTTAGGGTTCTCGAATCAAAGAATCGCTAAAGCAATCGCCAACGAATCTTCGATTCGAGAACCCTAAACTCACGAAACAACATTGTTTTACTCAACTTCGATGCTCCGTCATTGCCACAATACTGGTTGACTCATCGTCTTAAGTGGTTAACTAACTTATCGTCTTAAGTGGTTAATTAACACCGTTTCGGCATATGTTGATTTTAGCTATTTTTATATAAATTAGGCTGGAAATTTGAATTTTAGTGAGTTTAGATTGATATTTACCGAGTATTGTAGTTTAAGTAGTTTAAGTATGAAAAAACTGTTGGCAAACATTTTAGGGATTTTTATCACTTATGCCACTTTTATCAGAAAATTGATCTGGACTGCCATCGGTTAATCTGAATGCCACCGAAAATGTGATATACCAGTTGTACCCTTAATGAGTTGATTAAAAAAAATGAAAAAGAAATTCAAAAGCTTAAATAAAGAAAATCGACTTCAATATCCTCTTTCTCTCTCCTTCGTCGTCGTCATCTCTCTCTTTCGTCGACGTTCTTCTTCTTCGTCCGCCACCATCGATTCTGGCCGCCGCCGACTTGAAAAACCGTCGTAAAAGGTAACAAATTAGGTCAATTTTTTTCATATTTCCTTTGACAATGGTGCATTGTGATTTTAGATTGCTATTTTGAATTATATATAATTCCCAGATTCAATATGATAGTTTGATGATTGGGTTGCAAAGTAAAGACTAATCGATTAGAGGTTGCCGAAACGTTATTTGAGGTGATGAGCAATCGAATGTAGGTTGAATGTGAGTTGAATTTGAATTCCGAGATTTCATATTAAAGATATGGAGTTTGGGTTTGCAAAGTTTAGATTAACCAATTAGTTTAACGAATAGGTATTTATTAACATTGGAAATCAATTGAATGGAAGGTTTAGTCGATTCTAAATCGAGTGCGACGACAGATTAATTTCATCTATACGTATGATAAGAGTACATGTGGTATAACTATTAAAATGTTTGATTGGAGTTTAACTGGTTGAATTTTCAGGAGCGATGAAGAAGAAGATCCACACTAAGGTACATTTTGACTTCGGAGGATACTATTCTGAAGTCAATGAGTGGATTGGTAAAAATTCACTATATGCTATATCGTTTAAGACGAGTAGTTTGGGGAAGATTACATATTTGATGTTAGTTGACAAGATCATGAAGAAAGTTGCGATTGATGAAGCTTCTTTGAAGTTGAAACTGAGTTACAATCTGTCTAAAGTTCGGAGAGAGACGTATATTGTAGATGATGAGGACGTCTTCATATTTTTAACAGAATCTGATGAAGAGAGTCGTATTCCTGTTTTGCATGTGGAGGAATTAAATGGTATAGGAGTTGAGAGGGTGGAAATTTCTGTACCGGAGCGTCAAAGTTCAGTTGGTGTAAATGTAAGAGAGGATGATGTTTTAAATGAAGTATGTGAGATGGTGCATGATGGATATGAGAATGATGTGAATGATTGTGAGAATGTAGTAGGTATGGAGATTGTGGCTGTCCAAAGGCCAATGGAAAGGCCGGTGAATTTTGATGAGGAAGAAGATGAGGATGTTAGGATTGATTATGATGATATTCACGATATTCCACGAAGTGTAGAAGTTACTCCGCATGTTAAAGAATGGGATGATGGTACGTGTATTGAAATTGATCAAGAATTTTGTTCTAGGGAGGCTGTGTGGGAATTGGTTAACAAAGCTGCAAAGCAAGAAGTTTTTGGGGTCAATACTATTAAGTCAGAACCGTTGAGACTTATGCTACGATGCCGCCAAGCTTCTAAAGGGTGTACTTGGTATCTAAGAGTTGCGAGAACTAAGAAATCACATTTTTCGAGTGTTAGAGTGCATAGAAAGGTGCATACATGCTCTCGAAGTGTTGAGACTACAAGCAACAATATACAGCGAGGCGCACCAAGATTAATAGCATCGGTTTTGCATTGTGACTATCCCGGAAATTTAGAGACCCCAACTCCAATAAACATTATGTCGATTGTAAGAGGAAGACTTGGGGTGCATTGTTCATACTCCACTGTCTTAAGAGGCAAAATGCTACATGTTAGTGATGTGCGAGGGACTCCGGAAAGAAGGAACACGATGTTATTTTCTTATCTTTACATGTTAGAGAAGGTAAATCCAGGGACAGTAACTAGTGTGGAGTTGGAAGGAGAGAAAAAGTTCAAGTACCTCTTCATTGCATTAGGCGCTTGCATTGAAGGTTTTAGGGAAATGCGGAAAGTGATAGTTGTAGATGCAACTCATCTTAAAACTGTGTATGGTGGGATGTTGGTTATTGCAACAACACAAGATCCTAATCATCACCATTATCCACTTGCGTTTGGAATCATTGATAGCGAGAAGGATGTAAGTTGGATTTGGTTCTTAGAAAAGCTGAAAACTGTATATCCGAATGTTCCCGGATTGGTGTTTATTAGTGATAGGCATCAAAACATAAAGAAAGCTGTCAAGATGGTGTACCTGAATGCGCTTCATGCTAGTTGTATATGGCATTTGTCTCAAAACATGAGACTTCCTTTGAAAATTAACAAGGATGGAGCTGCTGACAAGTTCAGGGATTGTGCTCATGCATATACTGAGAGTGAGTTCAACAAAGAGTTTGGTCATTTTACAAGTATATGGCCTAAAGATGCTGACTTTCTTGAGAAAGTAGGGTTTGAGAAATGGTCGAGGTGCCATTTTAAAAGAGACAAGTATAACATTGACACTAGTAATTATGCGGAGTCCATTAATGGTGTGTTTAGAAAAGCGAGGAAGTATCACTTGTTACCAATGATTGATGTGATGATTTCTAAGTTTTCTGAATGCTTCAACGTGCATAGGCAAGATTCATGTTTTTGTTCAATCACATCACAAGTTGTGCCTACTGTGGAGAACATATTGCACTTGAGATGTCCAGTTGCAGCCAAATTAACAGTGATTGAGCTTAACAGTTACAACCAAGAATACAACGTGATTAATCTCAACTCGGTAAGTTTTTTGGTGGATTTGAAAATGAAAAGTGTTTCATGCAAACGTTTTGATATAGACAAGATCCCGTGTGTCCATGGCCGCAGCAAGGCACCTCGCCACAAGGAAGGGAGAAATGCGAATACGACCATCTACGGACTCTGCTCTGTGTATTACGTGATAGAGAGTTGGGCATTGGCCTATTACCGAACGTTGTACATAGTCCCACATGAGTCGGATTAGGTTCTTCCTACCCAAATTAAAGAGTTAGTTGCCTTTCCACCGGAATACACACCAAAAGGACCAGGACGGAATCAAGATAAGCGGTTTCCATCAGTTGGTGAAACGCGAAAGAGGAGAAAATCGCAACCTGGAATAAACTTGGAGGCTTGGCTGCAGCTTGAGGAAGTTTGACTAAGTCTGCTGCAGAAAGGGTTCAACAGGAACAACCTGACCAACTGCAGAAAGGGTTCAACCAATACAACTGAGTTCATTTGTATTTGTATTATATTATTTGCAAGTGTGATGTACTATTTTAAACTTCGACAACTGTTTTATGTTTTCG
>Ga0041059_1003325_pt1 | contig 11091 bp, 11 predicted proteins | sample AraColnosormetaG_FD_56232 | JGI IMG/M metagenome (GOLD analysis project Ga0041059, IMG submission 56232) | Arabidopsis roots microbial communities from North Carolina, USA - Col MF nosort | ecosystem: Host-associated > Plants > Roots > Unclassified | place: USA: North Carolina | collected... | reverse complement strand
TTAATTAATGGGTCGTGTGTTTATTTAATTATTAAAAAAAAAAAAAAAACATTGTGTGTATGATATTTGATTGAAGAGAATCAAATTTTCAAAATGGTGATTTGTGGTGTTTTTGACTTTGGGAAATTGAATCACTTAAATTAAGAAAAAATCAAAGCTTACTAAGAGTAGAAACATTTTGTATGGCTTTGACGCTAAGTGGAGCCATCCACAATCTTCCTGTGGCTATAATTTCTCCACTTGTTTCTCTTCTAATCTCAATCACAGCTGATTTTAATCCTCCATTGCTTCCATTCACTCTTGCTTCTATCTCTACCGTTTCCTGCAATTTTGTAGTTTTTTCTTATCATTATTACTTCTAATCATTACTAATAATAGTAATTTACCTAATTTAGTAGTTTGCATGTTTCATAACAAAAAAAACGAGAGAAAAATGAGGATAGGGAAAGCGAACGTGAATCTTGGCCGTTGAATAAAACGAAGAGTTGAGATCAACAGAGATATGGAGTCCGCCGCCGGAGGAGTACACAGCTGACGCTCCGATCGAGTCCATCACCGCCGTAATCACTCCCGCATTCCAACTTCCATCTTCTCCCTGAGAATCATCTTTCGCATTGTTTAGTAATAATAACGTTCACCAATCAAAAACACAAAAAAGGAAGCTTAAAACTAGATTCGTTGGATTAAGTAAATTTTATTACCACGACATGATCTGTGACAAGTAATTTACAACGTAAGATCCCTTTCCCGACATGGATGAGTTCTAAGCCTTTCAAGATTAAAATCTCGAACTCGGTTTGCCCGTTTCCTTTTGCTATCTCTTCGAGATACGTCGTCGTGTTATGGATCGTTGGATCTACCATACTGTCCCTTCTTCTTCGTCTTTTTACGTTCTCGTTACAAAACAAACTTGCGTGTGGGAATATATGGTTATCGGATCATCATAGTTAATTACCATTATACCCTTTTGGAATGATTACTGATTTAGCATCAAAGAGTCAAAGACTATGGTCAACTTTCCTTCTTTCACACTATACAATTTTGTTGTTCTTCACACTAAACAAAGAAATAGTATATAACAAAGATTTACTTCTCAAATAGTTAATTTGGTATTGATTCTTGACATTATTGAGTCAAAGTACATGATACAGGAAAGAAGGAAATTACATTTTATGCATACGTGTCATATAATCAAAAGAACAAGGAGTAGCAATGAAATCCATGGTTGTCTTTATTCTTGATTTTCCAGAGATTTCTTTAGCTCTTTTTTGTTCACCTGCAACTCGAAAAAAATACTCATACACTGAGAATGATTCTTATTGGTTACAACAAAACAACTATCTCTGATATCATTCAAGAAAAAAGAAAAAATTTGAGAGAAATATAGCTACCTTTCCCATGGCGTTGCGAGGCAAGCTCTCCCATATCAGCAATCTTGTTGGTAGCTGAAAAGACAGAATATTATGGACAAGAAAAAAAAAGAAAAAAAGATTGACAAGACTGTTGCGCGTTTTGACAACACTTTGGCAGATTTTTAGTACCTTGTAAGGAGCAAGCTTGTCTTTAGCCCAACCGCACAGTTCTTCTAAGGTTATTACAGGTTTTGACTCATCCTCTCTTCTCTTCTTTGCTGCACTCTCTGCTATAATTATCGCAGTCACGGCTTCTCCATAGTCGTTGTCTGTTAACCCCAACACGCAACATTCTGCAACAGTAGGGTGCTGCATAACACATCCCCCAGAGATATCATACAACGATTAAGTTCTCTCGGTTCAGTTATCTAAAGCCTATTTCCCAAGGAGATAAAAGCTTCTGATAGCTTCACAGAGCCAAAAAAAAACTCAAATGGATGTTAATGTTACCTCGAGAAGGGTTGATTCGATTTCTAAGGCAGATAACTTGTATCCTCCAACCTTCATAATGTCAGCGCTATTACCTGATCGACACCAGAGAAGATAAGATAAGATGTTAAATGAAGGAACACAAAGTACTTTTAAATTGTGTTTGAATGTACTTATAGGTTCTGCTTACGTCCTAGAATCACGTAATATCCATCCTCATCCACTCTTCCAGCATCTCCCGTCTTGAAGTATCCATCTTCCGTAAATGATTCTTTAGTCACCTCTGGAAGATTCCAGTACTCCTTGAACAAAGATGGGCTTTTAACACATATCTCACCCACTCCATTTGCGTCATTTTCATCTTCTTTTATTTTAGCCTATCATGTTTACACTTTTTCAGTATCATAACTTCATGTCACAGTATTACTAGTACTTAATCTGTGTAGCATTAGTTAAAAGGTATTGAGTGAGGACGAAAGAGAAAGAAGATGTCACTGACCTCCACACCAGGAAGCGGTTTGCCGACAGTACCTGCATTTCGTGCACCCCGTAAGGGGTTTGACATTGCCATTACAAACTGGGAATATTGAAGATTTTTTTTTAATTCAGTAGATGTAACTACTAAGAACAAGCTTGTGTTAAGCTTGTTCTAAGGTATTGATTATGGTAACTCAAAGAGACAGGAAAATCTACTTACCTCAGTCATGCCATATCTTTCCAAAAGACGATGACCTGTGATACTTTCCCATTGATGCATGACAGGTCGAGGGAGAGCAGAGGAGCCAGACATCTGAAAATGTATTTCATTGGCTAACATTTAAGCACTAGTTTCATCAGAATATGAAAATAGCATAGCTATCTAGGCAGATAATGATAAACATTAAGCTGGATTGGCTCTTCTAGGAGATATTTGGTTGCTTACCATTAGGCGAAGCTTCCGTGCAGCAAAAGCGCTCGAGTCCTGCATCTCTTTATCCATTGCTTCATAACCTTGTATCAACCGAGTGTACATGGTTGGAACCTGTGTATCGCAACAATAACTTTACCAATTAAAAATAGCTAAATCTCTCGCTGTTTCTTTCTATTTCTCATCTCAGGCTAAATTTCTCTAAAGCAAAGCATGTTTGTTTATATATCTAGAGCGCAAGAAGCAAACTGGAAACTGATCAACTCAGCCAAGACTATCATTTTGTTACATAGTAAAATTGAGTAAACTCACATTGAATAGTGAATACTTCCCTCAATTCAAATACTAACTAACACTAGAAACAATTAATAAGCTTGCTATATCAGGCTTAAGAAAAGGATTATGCAACAAGAAATCAAACAATTAACTTGAGGCAGGGACAGCTAAGCATAAACTAGTATTATTTGTCTGGAATACAAGTAACAAAAAATAAGACTTACTCCAGTAAATACAGTTATGGAGTCGTTGGTTTTTTCATCATTCACCGGATATGATTCACGCCATCTACGCCAGATTCCACTAACACTAAATTTGGGCAAAAACTCCACCTTGAAAAAGGAATGTGAAAATCAATTAAAAACCTAAAACTAGCCTGATGTTTTCCGAAGGTAATGTATTTTGAAAGAGCTAGCCAAAGCAAATCTCAATAGTATAAGTTACCAAAGACCGTGCGTAAAGAGGAGCAAATAAAGCGTTGAAAAGCCCATGAACATGATGTAGTGGGAGGCAGTGGAGAAAATGATCAGCAGATGTGTACTCCCAAGCTTCAGTGAGCATTCTAACCTGCAACATATACAAGCTTCTAGCTTATAAGGTACATCATAATTTAGATACATGCAGACCATTCTATTGCAGGTTGGGTAGATTTGAAACATGACATGCGCTACATAAGGAGGTCGGATATATACCTGGGAATTGATGCTGTTGTGAGTATGAACAACTCCTTTTGGCTTACCAGTTGTACCACTAGTGTAGACGATCAATGCTGGATCATCTGCACAAATAAAGGCTGAAGTGATGCAGAAAATCCAGACCAATAATTGCTTGAGGTAAGGTGGCAAAAATTAAAAGAGCAGCCTTCATTATAAGTTCACCATCTCAAGTATATTCAAAAACTTACCTAGAAACTTTCCTTCTGCTTCAAAACTGTCATCCTGAAACTGATTGCAAGCAACAGTTTCCGAAGTTGAGTTAACAACAGGAGGAATAAGATGAAATCGAGCACCACTCTTTGCTGCGATGGTTTTCATAGTTTCACTATGGTCCTCTGTGCTCAATAACAGAGATATATCCTAGAAACCGAAGACAACGAGGTTAGATCCCAAGAAAATGTTAATCATTTTTTCTCGAGAGTAAAAAGAGCATAAGGCACACTTATTTTGTGAAACTTGAATGTGGTAGAAAACAGAGCAAACCAGAAAACTTCTGCCTTTTAGAATATTTTCTACTTTGTTCTACAGAGTACCCTTTTTAGTCTATGGAAAAAGACCTAATGCTAGAAAAACCAAGAGCTTGGATCAAAATTCTGAGATCACAAAAATAAGATCAAGAATACCTAACAATTGAGCCGAAATTAAAGCACAAGGAAATAGGAAGGCAAGTAGATTCCATACCGAATCATTCATGACATGTAAGAGTTCAGCCTCAGGATAGCTGAGTGCAAGTGGAACCGCTACACCACCGCTAAACCATGTCCCCAGGACTCCTGCAACAAACTCAGCTGAAGGTTTTGCCACAATTCCGATTCTAGCTCCTTTTAGACTACCAAACCCTTCATACTTCTTAGTTTCTTGACCTCCCTACGAAATTTATAGAAGACAAAAAAAGTCAATAACCATAAAGCTGTAAACAAACTGTGTGATAGCTTCAAGTAGTAGATATAGTAGCTACAATTTCAAACCAAAAACCATACATTTGTCGTATCATCTTTTAAGAACAATTTAGATATCCTCAAAGCAGACGATGTTAGCTGGCCATAAGAGTAACTCTTTCCATCGGCTTTAATCGCAATCCTATCACAAGAATTAGACGCTTCTGAAAAAGCTGCTTTAAACACTTCCATGAGTGAACCAGACTGTGAAGCTGCAACATTTTGATTACATAGATAAAATTCAGATTAATATATAGAAACTACATGTACAAAAAAAGAACAGATTGAGTTCCTTGGAGATGCTGCAAAATTTTCAATATAAATTCAGATCAAAACAACAACTTGTTCAGGTTTTTACGGATCATCAATGTTACTATATGGAAAGCACGAATCTTTAAGACATTTCGTCGAACATGTAACATGCAAAAACCAAACAAAGGTAAAGAAGAAAACTTACAGAAGAGATGGTTAGATTGGAAGAATCGAAACCCAGAATTGGAAAACGAAGTAGAAGCTGGGTGGGATCGAGGAAGAAGAGGAGAGGAGAGAATAGCGTAGGAGTTGTGGTTGAGTCGATGGTTAATTAAAGACAAGTAGTTGAAACTCTTTAATGTTGTCGTAGCGGTCATTTTTAGGTCTGGTTCGTTAAAAGGTTTCGACTTTTTTCGCAAGTCGTACAGTCAAATTACGTAGCCGTTCTTCTTAGGTGGTGGTTGCAATCGCCAAAAGAGAGCCTTCGTGTCGATCATGAAATAGCGACTGAAGCGTTTGGCGACTTTGATTCAGTGGAGAGTTTGGCACGTGGCGTGTTTTGATGATTAAAAGTGAGTGACAGGCGATAATGGGTTATTCTTTAATGACGCTTTATTAGGCATTTTTTTAAGGTTAATTACTGATTTGCTTTTTCTCATTTATTTGTGTTGTGAATTTCTTTCTAAGTATATTTACACAAAATTAAAGACCATCTGAATATTGCATTTTGAGTGATGTGATCCTGACCGTTGATGAATAACAATTGTGGTTAGCTAACATCTTATACATATGCTTTGATATGCATTGATTTTATTATTGTGAAGTTTTGAACTCTAGAGGAAGATTCTATTTAATGCCAACATGCAATTAATAACTTTTTTTTTATCAGTACCTTTTAAAGGGAGTGTACATCTTAGGTCTCCGGTTTGAGCATTGGAGAAGACTAATTTTGTTATATTAAATTATTAATCATGAAATTAGATTTCTTTAATCCAACTCCATCTTCGTCATCAACACATCATCATTCCCTCCAAGATCACTCTCTCTCGCTTTTGAATACCTTCGCGTTGTTCACAGAACCTTTTTGTTTCTTAGAAAACCCCTTGGAGCTGGCCAAAAAAAAAATCGAGAGAGAGACAATCATTCATCGTTCCGAATTAGGATCCAGCATTCCATTTTTGTTCTGATATCTGTCAGCCATGGCGACTCTCCGATACACTGATCTGATCTGATCTATGAATCGACGCTTCTCTGAGGATTCCTCACCGTTCATGCTCTAATCGGTTCGCCAAATTGAGGAACTAACTTGTGTGGCGACTATAATGTGTCAAGGACCGATATGACAGGAAACGCAGATTCCGGCAAAATCGCGACAGAGAAAGACCCTAGGAAGCTCGTTTTCACCAAATTGGAGGTATCTCCCGTCTTCCGAGAATCTCCTGTTAAAGAACTTCCTCTTTTTCCTCCGATTTCTCGGTATTGTTCCAGTTTCTCTGCCAATTTTCACTAGAGATGCTTCTCGTTTGAGTAATTTCAATCCAAAATCTACTCTCTGATCTCCACTGGTCTTGATTTTGAAGCAGAGAGCATTCAGAAGCAAAGGATAAGACAGATGAAGAAGGCATTACTTCGAGGAAACACAAAGGATGTCGATGCAAGCAGTCCAAATGTTTAAAGTTGTAAGTTCATTTCAGGATCCAAGAATTACTTAGTGTTAAGCTGATAGAGATTTGAGTATAATGTTGAATAGTGAGATTTCTATTATCTGCTGTAGATTGATGCATTATTGGATATTTGTTTGACGCTTGGTTATTAGGTACTGTGACTGTTTTGCATCAGGAGTGGTATGTACAGACTGTGATTGTGTTGATTGTCATAACAACTCTGAGAAATGTGATGCTAGAGAAGCAGCTATGGTGAATGTACTAGGTCGCAACCCAAATGCCTTCAGTGAAAAGGCTTTAGGTAGCCTAACTGATAATCAGGTATGTTCTTGACACCTATCACTTTTGTAGGTTAAGCTTCAAAGAGGTATATTTCACATCCTTTTTCATTTGTAAGTATCTGGGATGTTCTGTGTTTTGTATTGTAGTGTAAGGCTGCACCTGATACTAAACCTGGACTGCTTTCGAGAGGCTGCAAATGTAAAAGAACCAGGTGTTTGAAGAAGTACTGTGAGTGCTTTCAGGCTAATCTTCTGTGCTCAGACAACTGTAAATGCATCAACTGCAAGAATGTTAGTGAAGCGTTCCAGCCTCCTGCATTTTCTGCTCACAATTCCCCACAAGTATACCGGAGGAGAAGAGACCGAGAGCTAACTGAGGCAAGTGAAATATACTACTTGCTTCATAACATATATGCACTTTTGGGTTTATCTCCATAAAACTCATTTTTCTGTCCGGAATAGCAGTGGAATTCTTGTCCAGCTCCGTTATTTTCGATACCTGACAATTCCATTCAAAATGCTCTGGGTTCCCCTATGTCTTGCTCTCCTAAACTTCCTTACAGGTTCGATTTTGCATTTCCTAAAATGATAGTTCATCTTCCTTCACCTCATAATCATAAATATTTTAACTGAATTTTCATTGTGCTACTAGAAAGAAAAGGTCCCTCATGGGATACACCTCTACACTTCTTCCGGACTTGGGAGATTTATGCTCACTTCTCGTTGCAGCGTCAGAATCTGCTACAACAACTGCAGGTATATCTGTAGTCTCTTACAAAATCTACACTTTACTGGATCTACTATTCCTTTGGCTTCATCAACATACTTCCTTTAAAATCTCACTTAGAGGACCAGAACAGGATATTTACAAAGCCTGATGATAAGGAAGCCATTGAGCTGTCAAGTGAGTCTGAGAGTCGTAATGTGGAAGAAGAAATACAATCACGTGGAAGATTGATCGAACTGATAGATGTTCAATACAATGGAGAAGAGGATTCCCAATGTAAGACCAAGACAAGTGTCAATGAAACAGATATATACATGGAGCAGGAAAGGGCAGTGCTTGAAACTTTCAGAGACTGTCTCCAAAAGTTCATCAAATCGAGACTGGAATCATAACAGGTAATAATTCCATCTCATTTTGATAATCCCTCCATCCTCAAATAAATCCAATTACTGCACTTTTTTGTTGCTATTTATGACAGGTAAGGTTCATACAAGAAACAGAGAGCTGAACCATAGTTTCTTGATTAGGCATGGAGCTGAGACAGATCAACAATTTTAAACACGAACTAACCATTTGAAACCGCATTAAACACAAATCAATATAGGACTGGTGATAACGACATAACTAAATTTACTCCTCCAGCTTTATGATAATGAATAACCAAATTAATAGAGCGATGACTGATTAAATACTAGTAAGACATTTTCTTAATCTAAAATATTTCTCACTCCCAAATAGCAACCTCCATGAATCCATCCTCAGTTGCACATCCCCTGAACATCCCATTAGAGTTAAAACCACAAACCACCTCTCCTTTATTCGAGACAGCAATGAGTCCAGCGAACCCTTCGTCAAGTCGATGCTTGATGACGTAATCAACCGCTTCTTGGAGGTTAAGTCCTTTATACTCCATAACAGCTGACACATCACGAGCTAGGGTTGCTCTTATAATGGCTTCTCCTTCTCCGGTACACGACACACCACAAAACTCCGACGCATACGTCCCGGCTCCTATCAGCGGCGAGTCACCAATCCTTCCCATCATCTTGTTCATTAAACCACCCGTGGATGTCCCGGCGGCACAATGTCCTTTCCCGTCAACCACAACGCACCCGACTGTCTCCGGTGCGTAAATGCTGATCGGAAGACCGTTCATTTGGATTGGACTGTCGGTCGCAGCTGCACCGGCACATCCCATCGGCGGAATCCGGTAATCAAACTGGTGAGAAAGCAAAAAAAAAGAAAAAGTTGAGGATACAAAATAAAGAAAAACGTACGATGAATAAATGGACGGTGGAGATTTAAGTCAAAAACGTACCAAGATGGAGTTAGCTTCCTTGGCCAACTTGAGCATTCCTACGTTGTCGTCCGTGACAAAGTACTCGTTGTCCACAATTTCAACTCCCTTCTCATTAAACCGGCTTCGGTCAGAAGATTTATCTAACCAAGTGGTTTAGAATAAAAAGTGGAAGGGTAAAATAGTAAATAAACACCTGTTTGCGGGCGAAATCCTCTGCACCTGAGAAAGCAAGGTAAGAGTGGGGAGATTTGTCCATGACGAGACGAGCAAGAGATATAGGATTTTTCACGGTGGTTATCCCCGAAACGGCACCGCATCGTCTCTTCGTACCGTCCATAATGCTAGCTTCCATCTCAACCGTTCCTTTTTCCGTCAAAGCAGATCCACGGCCTGAATTAAACAGAGGATCCGTCTCCAATTCTCTAATCTGTGTTAATCAATCGTTTAGTATATAATTCAACAAGAACACCGTAAGAAATCATTGTGGGGAAAGAGAACGTACGACGAGCTCAACGACGTCAATGGCGGAGACATTGGAACGCAAAGCTATTATGCCGAGGTTGAGACAACGAGTTAAAAGCTGTTTAGCCTCTTCTTGTCTCTCCGCCGGAAGATTAGGGTCGATACCGGCACCACCGTGTACTGCGATTGCCCACCCACCCATATTCTCTCTCTTTCTCTTTGTTTTATTTATGTGTTTCACAGTTAAACCGAGAATGATGGAAGAAAGAAGAGTCGCATTAGGTCATTATATAGGCCTTTTACGAGCAAGGAGAGACCCACATTTTCTTATTTATTGATTTACCTCTTAATTTTTAAAAACATTTTTTAATTACCCCATCTGATTTTATTTGTTTTGTTTAGTTTTTTTTTTCATATGAAGGAAGAATATACTTTCCGTATATTTTTCTTTACTTTTCAGTTATTTTGTCAACATTTCCCTTTTCAGGTTAATATTTAACCAATTTGGGATTTGTTTTACCATTTTCTTTCTTTGATTTGATTCGACCAAGATGAAACGTTATTAAACTGTAATGCTTTTCATAATTTCAAGAAATCTGCACTACATTTTGTAATATGCAATTTTTTTTGCTATGACATACTATCTCAAATGAAACAAAACAAAGTAGTCTTGGGAACTTGCAGTTAGCTGTTTATGTTGAATTCCACGTCAGGTCTATAACATGCATGAAGGGAGCGATAACTATTGGTTGTTAATTGTTATGCATTCTTTTATTTGTCTTATTATATTGATAAAATGTGGTTTGGGAGAAATAACTGTTTCTCACAACTTGTGAACTAAATAAATTAAAAGTTTCAAGTTGGCTTGCAATTTCCCTTTTTGTTTAAACAACTTCTCTTCTTTTCCCGTTTTCCTTATGTTTATCTCGTCAATTTTGTGCTAATCTACGTTATTAGAAGATAGATTATATACGTCAATACACATAGCTCAATATTATGTGTAAAGTCTATCTTGTCGATTATTTGGGTCCAACTCGACAGGTATATCACAATTTTCCTATTTTTATAGTAAATCTTACGTAATATTTTTCTTTACTCAAATGTATCGGTTATGATTTTTCCTATCATATGCACCGAAACATTTCCTCATATGCATCGGAGTCTATAGAAACCTCTTTCTTGGAAATAGCTTAGACAAATGTTAGTGGATTAGTGGTATACTCATTCCCAATGTATAGTTCGATTCTAATATAGTAATATGTTTTTAAGAGAAGTTGTAAAGTAGCTGCGACACGCATTTGCTAGCAGTTAGCAGGATCCTATGCATTAGGCATTAGCAATTGTTAATTATTTACCGCAGGATTTTGTGTCTAAATATGTTTATTTATTGTTGGCCAGTCGCATCTTTCTCTCCACAAGTTTGGAATCTCCGAGATTTTCTCTTCATGTGTTGGAAAAGGACAGAGCCTAGTGACTTTGGTTTGTGGATTCCAATAAGATTCCGTCACGTGACAAACTCCAATTAGAAAGACGTCTATTTTCTTCTCTCTTTGTTGCCTCTCCCATTTCTTAGGGGTCGTCAATTAGATCCCCACACTCTCGTGGAATCTTGTCCTCTCAAACATGTTTTGATGACCCCACTTCTCCTCTTTTTTATACGAGATTCATTACAAAATGAATCTTGATTCACTACTTCAAAACGTTGCTCAAAAAAAAAAAAAAAAAAA
>Ga0041059_1003324_pt1 | contig 11093 bp, 13 predicted proteins | sample AraColnosormetaG_FD_56232 | JGI IMG/M metagenome (GOLD analysis project Ga0041059, IMG submission 56232) | Arabidopsis roots microbial communities from North Carolina, USA - Col MF nosort | ecosystem: Host-associated > Plants > Roots > Unclassified | place: USA: North Carolina | collected... | reverse complement strand
GTTCAAAACCTTAGTTCGCTGCTTTTCCCAGTACCAGAGAAGGGCTTATACTGAACAATAACATAAAGAAATTTTAAACCATAATCTATCTATACATCAATATGAAATTTAACTTAATGATTTCTTGAGAAAGGGGCTGACGTCAACATTTTTTATGGTTGAGGATTTCATTGTACAAATGATTTTATGTAGTAGAGTCCTTACACTTCAACCAAGACGATTTACATCTAATGGAATTGGATCAACGAGTAAGGATTGGACACGATCAATGGTCTTGGCTTTTTCAGGGCATCCATGACCATCACCATATTGATACATGCATTGCGACATGCGTGCCAGATTCATTGCAGCTTCCTTAAAACCTCTAGAACGTGACGAAGAATTGCATGCCGTTTTTGTTTCGGAGTTCATGTCGTCCCACATGTCGCTAATCATCTGATGCACGTGATCACGTGCCCTTTCCTCTGAAGCTCCGGTCTCATGCATGTAACATTGGACCGATTTGAGAACGTCTCCTCTCGCCAATTCAGTCTACATTTTAACAAACATTCACTCAATGTTTTACCAAAAAAAAAAGAAAAACATTCACTCAATTACTCATATACTATATATGCATGAATTACATCAAGTTAGAAGATAGATCACTTACTGGCGAAGTTCCAAGGTCGTTAGCTAAACGAAGAACGGTGGCTGAGCATCGGACGATGTGTTGTCGGTGTTGAGACAAAGTCTCTAAGTTTTGAACTGAGATTTGGTCAGAGAAAACGCAGTAAAAGTGGATCAATATTGTTGGGGCAGAAATTGAAATCCAAGCATTTTGCATATATTCTTCCAAGCTTGGTTTGTATCCTCTTTTGTACCACTTTGCTTCCACTAGATATGTTCTACATAAATCTGCCCACTAAAAAAACACACCAAATATTTAAACTATGACATATTTGAATTAATAATTTCTACAAAAAAATAAACTTACCGATTTCTTGAGGTAAGGAATGACGTCAATCTTTTTATATTTGAGTATATCACATCCAATGCCATTGATTTCATTGTATAAAATAAGAAAACACAACCTCATATACTCGGGAAGCTCACCAAGACGATTTACATCCCAACTGAAAATACATAAACAAATTTGCTTAGACAATACTATGTATTGTTAATATATACATTAAAACGAATCATGAAAATATGTGATCAAAATTCTTATAATTATTATTAACATAGGATTCACTTTCTGTAAATCATAAATTTTTCATTTGTAAAGAAATGTCTACATCCTTAGCAAAAACAAGATTATTGTCTCTGTAGTTTGTAAGGAACACTTAAGATATAAAAGGTAGAATATATCAAAAATCTTTACATTAACAACCGCAATAATACGAAAAGCAAAAAATTATTTGATATATATATATATATATATGTGTGTGTGTGTGATCAGTTATTATTTTATAATAATATACCAAGAAAATGAAGAAGCTTAAGTAGAAGATTTCTGTAATAATGGTCTAGTGGTAGACCATGGTACAGCTGCAAAATAACCAATTGATTGACCAAAAAAAGGTAGAATATTTCTTAACTTTTCAACCATGGAAGTGAATAGTTCTAGTTCTTCAAGAGTGCCATAGATATCGTAGATGTCGTCAATGGTTGTAACAAGGGCATTAACTATAGTCATGATCCGTCGGATATATCCAAATTGTGGTTCGTATATTAATCCAACGGTCCAAAAATAGTTCTCGACTATTCTATCTCTTACAAAGGGAAGTTGGTTAGTCAAACATGTATCCTTCCACCATCTTCATATCATTAACGAAAGAGGATTAGAACGAATTATGTATACAATAATTAACAACGAAAGACTAGTATCTATATTTCTTTGATAGTATTACCTTGAAACGTATTTGAGATCTTCTTGATGAGCAGCTTGTACGATATTGAAATCAATTTTTGCAAACTCGATCAAGACAAGATTCATGTCATGTTTCTTCTCATATGCATCTATGTACCATCTCGTGTCTAGCCTTCTCATTCTCCAATGGTACGGCATTTCTAAGGCATGATACGCCTTCTCTCGTACCTCAATGTTTTTAGTATCTTCATCATCAACAAATTTTCTTATTTGTTCTGTTGCAAAAGGTCTGATGACTTTATGCAATTTAGTATCCGATTTCGTGGAAAGATACGACGCTTCGTACAAAGAAATGATACCGTTTATATTGTTGGTCTTGAACGTATTACTTTCTATTTGGTCGATGATCACATCAAATATATCTGAAATAAACGGTTGTTTCAGTTAATATATGATATTGATCACACAACAAAATTTATTATATATAGAAATTTAAAATTTCATTATATTATACTAACTTTCTGAGACATCAAAACCATGTTGTCTAAGAAGTCGGAATTCGAGTGAGGTTGCATGTAAATCTTCTTCCTTGTCACATTTCCAGCAATTTCTTCCCATTTTAAGATGAAGATCTGTCAAAGTATCATTTATTTCTATCTCAAAATGATACGAAACCCCAAGTTTTTGCAGATCATCGATGAGCTCTAATTGCTCGAGACGGCTCTTCTTCTCATCATCAAGCATGCTCTTCACTTTTTTCTTCAACACATCTCTAGTTATTACTTCTGTTTCACTCTGTATATACATACATATGTTTAAACATGCACGTAGTAACAACTTGTTAATAAAAGAATTCATAAATAAAAGTGAAACTTAGGTGCAACAATAAAAAATTATGAAAATATAGTACAAAACTTTACCGCATATTTATTCTCGATGGAGAGGAGATAACAATGGTTCCACGGTGAAGGTTGATAGTTTCCGGAGCGTCGACTGAGTTCAACAAGAGTAGTATCCGGCGTCGTTTTGGTCATGGACTTGCATACGAAACGGTGAGGACGTCGAAGACGAAAATGGTGGGTGAGGGTATTTTGGTAAATAAGAGCTGAACTTATACGTAAAGTTGCCATTGATTTAGTAGACTATTCTCTTATTCGTGGCTGAATACATGCACTAGACAACACATATGGTTATATAGACAAACGGTAGAAGAAAATATTTTATATAATTAGGAGATCAAAAGATCTAAGGGTGTAAAATATTTTTCAATTAATAGCTAAAAAAGCTTTTATAATATATTGACCGCAAAAATGCTTAATCTATATCTGTTACAATATTTTCAACTTTTATACATTATAATCATTTCAACTTTTAAATTATTAAATAATGGTACAACCGTACAACTAATCTAACTAAATCTAAATGAAAAAAATATCATTTAACTCATCAATTATTATTTTTTTGATGATTTAAAACATGAACTTTGGATCTGATAATTGTACACATTTGTATAATTGTCATTTAAATCACACACTTCTTTTTCTCCAAAAGCTCCTTGTGTAATTATACCCACGAGGCCACTATATGTATGTAAATTTGATATCATAGCTTATTTGATTAGATAATGTCCAAGCCTAAATGATTTGTGTACCTCGTGATTCTCGTGTTATATTTGGTGACGTTATTATGTACAAAAAAATTATACTAATGGCCCCTTCAGGTAGAACAGCCATTCGCACAAAAAGTGAAGTCAAACAAAATGTATCTTCTCCAAATTCTAAATGTTATGTGTATCTCGTGATCGTCGTGTTATGTTGGCAAACAAACATGGCCCTTTTAGGTAGAGTTAGTCGTATGGAAATAAATTCTCCATTCGAAGCTTGGAGAAAGTATAAAATAAAGTATATAATGTTCACTTGGCTTAACAATCGCCACTCGTTCACTGCACATTATCTTAATTTATATCAAATTACTATTGAAAGATAATAGAAGATAACGTGCGTGTATCTCCAATATATAAGACGTCACAACTCATCACTTGCTCTGTCTTATTAGAAGGAAGACAAGAAGAGTTCTTTGTGTCGTTTGTTTATGCATCAAATTTTGCAGCAGAAAGAAAGGATTTGTGGAGTGATATTAAATATCATCATGATTCCCCTTTGTTCTATAACAAAGCTTGGTTAATATGTGGAGACTTTAATGAGATATTAGAAGGAGAGGACCATTCACTCTATGAATCATCTCCATTCGTTCTCCAAGGGATGAGAGATTTTCAAGACTTAATCAGACATTGTGAATTAACAGATATGAGCTACCAAGGCCAGAGATACACATGGTGTAACAAGAGAAAGGAAGGAGTAATATGTAAGAAGCTGGATAGGGTACTGATTAGCAAGCAATGGATGCAATAGTATGAACAGTCCTACAGCGTCTTTGAATCAGGCGGTTGTTCAGATCACCTAAGATGTCGATTCTATATTATGGAGCAGGAACAACGAGTCAAGAGGCCTTTTAAATTTATAAATGCTTTAATTTCGTATTCGGATTTCAGAAGTGAGACAGAAGAGCTTTGGAAGACAACTCAGCCTCTCTTTCATTCTACCTCAGCCATGCACCGCTTATCAAAAAAATTAAAAGGTCTGAAGCCACATTTCAGAAAGATGGGGAAGCAGTTACTTGGTGATATCTCAAAAAAAGCAAAAGAAGCCTATAAAACTTTATGTGAAAAGCAAGCAGAAACTATGACAAGGCCATCTTCACAGGCAGTGGTAGCTGAAGCGGACGCATATGAGAAGTGGTTAAGGCTGTCGGGTATTGAGGAAAGCTACCTTAGGCAAAAAGCAAAACTGCATTGGATGAAGATAGGAGACCAAAATAATAAAACTTTCTACAATGCTGCAAAGATTCGGGAGGTTCGTAACAATGTTAGAGAGATTAAGTGTGATGATGGACATATTGCATCAAATCAGCAGCAAATAAAAGCAGAGGCAGTTCGATACTTCAGAGACTTTTTAACGCTCAAACCGCCAGACTACGTGGATTGGTCGCGGGAGGAACTGGAAACTCTACTGGATTATAGATGTGATGAGAATGACAAGACAAGCTCACACTAGAAGTCACTGCAGAGGAGGTGCGGAAAGTTCTCTTCTCAATGCCTTCAAATAAATCCCCAGGCCCTGACGGATATACTTGTGAGTTCTTTAACGAGACATGGTCGATAGTAGGAAACGATTTTGTGGTAGCCATCCAATCTTTTTTTAAGACAGGCTTCCTACCCAAAGGAGTAAACTCCACTATTTTGGCCTTGATACCCAAGAGAAAAGAAGCTGTGATGATGAAGGACTATAGACCGATATCATGCTGNAATGTTCTCTATAAGGTGATATCGAAGATTCTTGCAAACAGACTCAAAATCATTCTTCCCAAGTTCATCTCTTCAAATCAATCTGCCTTTGTGAAAGATAGACTATTAATGAAAAATCTCCTCCTAGCAACAGAGATTATAAAGGATTACCACAAGGAAACAGTTTCTCCTCGATGTGCCATGAAAATTGACATATCAAAAGCTTTTGACTCAGTCCAATGGGGGTTTCTCACCACAACTCTACAAGCTCTAGATTTTCCGGAGTCTACATTAATTGGATAAAGGTATGCATCTCTACAGCGTCTTTCTCGGTACAAGTGAACGGTGAACTCGCAGGCTATTTTGGTAGTGAGAGAGGATTCAGACAGGGCTGCTCTCTTAGTCCCTATTGTTCGTCATATGCATGAATGTTTTGTCCAAGAAAATAGACAAGGCTGCAAGTGATAAAAGAATAGACTACCACCCGAATTGTAAGACGTTAAACTTAACTCACCTCTGTTTTGCTGATGATTTAATGGTGTTTNTTGAGGGAAACAAAAAATCCATTGAGAATACTTTAGAAGTGTTTGAAGACTTTGCTATTCACTCGGGGCTAAAGATAAGTCTTCAAAAGTCCACCTTATATATGGCTGGTTTACAAGAGCACCAGAGAGATGAGATCCTACAACAATTCCCTTTCGAGTATGGCTCTCTTCCAGTTCGCTACTTAGGGCTCCCGCTGCTAACAAGAAGAATGACCTCCTCAGATTTCCTGCCCTTGTTGGAAAAGATCAAGTCGCAAATTAACTCCTGGTCGACTCGTACGCTATCGTTTGCTGGACGACTAAAACTCTTAAGTTCGGTAACTTTCTGCCTCACCAATTTTTGGATAGCCGCTTTCCGTCTTCCAAAAGCATGCATCAAGGAAATAGATAAACTCTGTTCAGCGTTTCTATGGTCGGGTCCATCTCTAAACCCAAAGAAGGCTAAAGTTGCTTGGTCGGAGGTCTGCACTCCAAAACAGGAAGGAGGATTGGGTTTGCGATCAATAGACGAAGCAAACAAGGTATGTATGCTTAAGCTAATATGGCGTATCCTCTCGGCACATGGGTCTTTGTGGGTGAACTGGGTGCAAAAATATCTAATCCGTGATGGTTCGTTCTGGTCTATAAAAGGCAACACAACTCGGGGCTCATGGATGTGGCACAAGATTCTCAAATACGGGGGTATAGCAAAACAGTTTTATCGAGTGGAGGTTAAAAATGGGTATCTAACATCTTTCTGGTTTGATGAGTGGTGCTCTATGGGAAGTTTATATGATTAGCTTGGAGAAAAAGGCTTCGTTGACTTAGGAATATCAAAAACTTGTACGGTGGGTGAAGTGATGGAGTCACACCGAAAGAGACATCACCGAAACCCAGTTCTAAACCTTATCGAGGAGGAGTTAAGTAATCAGAAACTCAAAAGAAATGGGGATTTGGATACTGTGTTGTGGAAAGGAAAGAACGATCACTGTAGGAATACGTTTATGAGAAAAGAAACATGGTCACAGATTCGGACAGCCAAACCAAGTATGGAAGAGTACAGAGGGATATGGTTCCCACATTCCACCCCAAAGTACTCTTTTATCACTTGGTTAGCAATGAAGAATAGATTGTCAACTGGGGACCGGATGTTGAAGTGGAAAGGCAACGCCAATGCAAAATGTGTCTTTTGTAATGATCTAGAGGAGACAAGAGATCACTTGTTCTTCTCATGCCCTTATACGTATCAGATATGGGAGGAGCTCACGAGAGGCTTGCTGTTGGACAAATTCACGGCGGACTGGAAAGAAATCACAAAGCTAATCGCAAAAAGGAGTAGAGACCAAACAATGACGTTCATCACACGGTATGATTTCAAAACACAATTCACTCAGTATGGCGGGAAAGGAACAACATGAGACATGGGGAACATCCATTACAAGCTGCAATGCTTGTAAAGACGATCGATAAAAACGTCAAGAACCGGCTAAGCACGCTCAAGACCGGAGGCACACCAAAGTATGAAGATGGCATAGTACTTTGGTTTGCAACAAGAAGAAACCAAGACTAGTACTGTTTTTTTTCTTGTATATATTATGAAAAGTTCTTTACATTCATATGTAAAACTCAGTGATTTTTGCTTTTGAGTATAATTTAACATAATATTCAAAAAAAGAAAGATAATAGAGGAATTTTCTAATGAGCTTTATTAGATCTACATTATGATCGACTTTTATAAGCAGTATTCTATGACATCAGTTTTAATTCAACCCCATCGATGTTCCTTTGAAAAGAGAAGGTTTTACAAAGTGTAAGAATATGAAACAAAATGGTTCGAGACAAATAACATGCAAAAATTTATAGTAAAAAATTTATTTGATACTGCAAGATGTTTGCATGTTATTGTTTTCGAATCATCTTTATTCATTGATTGGTGCAAAGATGAGTGAAGAGTAGTGTTATATCGCCATGTTTCTCTATTTGAATTCGTTATATAATTTTGTTTTTAGGGTTTAAACTGTAGAAATAGTATCAAACTGTGGCCATACATTTGTGTGTTTGTTGAATCTTTTCCGAGTCACTATTGTAAAGATTGTGTGATTATATTGAATCACATTGAAAAAATCTAAAAGAAATTTGGAATAATTATAGTAACTAGTAATTAAAATATTATCTGTTCTAAAACCCTGGCCTTTTGTATAATATATTTTTGTGCTGAGTGACAAAAAATTTGAATTTTTGATTTCCATAAGACCATCTCCAACTCCACTCTATATTTTTTTTCTGTAAATTCTATTTTAAAGCAAAAATATCTAACTCTAAAATAGAAATCTCAATTTTTTCTTCTATATTCAGAAATCTCTATTTTCAATTTATACAACATCTCTATTTTCAGCTCAGAGGCAATGAATTCTCTATTGGGACTTTCTCTTAATTTCTTCTTTGTCTTGCCTCTTAAAAGCCCACTAGAAATCGTAAAGAACGTATATAATTCATTGGTTTAAAATGTGAGCCGATTTTGCTGGTTTTTGTGCGAAAGTATCCCATGGTTGCTTAAGTTTAAAAATTAATTGTTAACTTTGCAAAAGTCTTAATTTTGGAAATCGAAACTTTTATTTTAAATCAGTTCCGTAATCCAACATCGCACACAAAGTATAATATAACTTGTTTTCTTACTATTAGGAAATATTTTAGTGTCTTTTAATCTAATGGGATTGGGTCAACGAGCAAGGTTTGGACACGATCAACGATCTTGGCTTTGTCGGGACATCCATGACCATCGCCATGTTGGTACATGCACTGCGACATACGTGCCAGGTTCATTGCAGTTTCAACAAAACGTCGAGAAAGTAACGAAGAACTGCGTGCCGCTGTTCTTGCTTCATAGTTCATCTCGTCCCACGTGTGACTTATCATCTGCTGCACATGTGTGCGTGCCTCTTCCTCCGAAACTCCGGTCTCATGCATGTAACATTGGACCGATTTGAGAACGTCTCCTCTCGCCAATTCATCCTACATTGTCAAGTCATATATGAATTGCTTAGCGGTTTTTTGCCATGATATAGAGACTTTCGTCCACCTAATTTATGCAGTCGAGTTTTAAGACTTTGGTTTCATTTGTGAGTTACTTACAAGATTATCCTTGTTATAAATACTCATACACGATTTAAAACACATAAAAGTGGCGAAGTTACAAGAGAGAACACTTACCGGCGAAGTTGCAAGGTCATTAGCTAGACGGAGCACAGTGGCAGAGCATCGGACGACGTCTTGTTGTTGTTGGACCAAAGACTCCAAAATTTGAACCGAGATTTGGCCAGAGAAAGCACAGTAAAAGTGGATTAACATTGTTGGAGCAGAAATTGAAATCCAAGCATTTTGCATGTATTCTTCCACGCTTGGTTTGTATCCTCCTTTGTACCACTTTGCTTCAACTAGATATGCTTTACATAAATCTGCCCACTATAGTTTGAACAAAAACATATATAATCAATAATTATTTATTTTTATCCAAAAAATAAAACTATAATGTGTAAATACAAATTTGAACTTACCGATTTTTTGAAATAAGGAATGACGTCAATATTTTTACATTTGAGAACATCACATCCCATGGCATTGATTTCATTAAACAATGTAAGAAAACACAACTTCATGTATTCGGGGAGCTCATCAAGACGATTTATATCCCAACTGCAAATAAATATTTTAGATAACATTATTATTTAAAACTAAGAATATCATGAAAAATAGCTGATTAAAATCCTAATAATCTATCATCAACATATCATTTTTCCTATAATTTTTATTTACAAAAAAAAACTAATAGAAAGATGGAATTGAAAAAAATATTTATGTGAACTTGTGTGGAATATGATTAATTATATATACTTTTAAACGACTACTACTTAAAAATATATTTTAAAACGTGAATATGGGATATATTAAACACACTTAATTTACATCGTATACTATATTATTTTAAATATAATGTTATGTAATTGTAATTATATACAAAGAAAATTCAGAATAAATATAAGCAGTAGAGTCCTTACTTTTGAACCATAGCAGTGAAGAGCTCAAGTTCTTCAGGAGTACCATAAATATCGTAGATGTCATCAATAACTGTAATAAGTGCAGCAACTATAGCCACGATCCGTCGGATATATCCAAATTGTGGTTCATATATCATTCCAACGGTCCAAAAATAATTCTCAACAATTCTGTCTCTTACAAAGTGAAGTTGACTACCCAAACCTGTTTCCTTCCACCAACTTCATACAATTAAAAGGAGAGGATTAGAAAGAGTATATATATGAAAATATTGATGTGAGATTTACCAAAACCAGCATTTATATATTTTCCTTCTATTAATCTCTATTACCAGGAAACGTATTTGACATCTTCTTGATGAGCAGTTTGTACGATATTGAAATCGATTTTGGCGAATTCGGCCAAAAAAAGATTCATGTCATGTTTCTTCTCGTATGCATCTATATACCATCTCGTCTCTAGCCTTCTCATTCTCCAATGGTACGGTATTTCTAACGCATGGATCGCCATCTCACGTAACATAATGTTGTAAGTTTCACTTTCATCATCAACGAAATTTCTTATTTGTTCTGTTGCAAAAGGCCTGATGACTTTATGCAATTTAGTATCCGATTTCGTGGAGAGATACGATGCTTCGTATAGAGTGATGATACTTGTTATATTGTCACTCTTGAACGTATTACTTTCGATTTTGTCGATGATTACATCAAATATATCTGAAATGCATGGTCTTTTTAGTTACATATGATATTTATACAGTGAAACTAATTTATAGAATTTTTTCATTTCGTTTTTACCGAGTGTGAAAATACTAACCTTCTGAGACACCAAAACCATGTTGTCTAAGAAGTCGGAATTCGAGTGCGGTTGCATGTAAATCTTCTTCCTTGTCACATTTCCAAATATTTTTTCCATTTTCAAGATGAAAATTTGTCAAAATGTTATTTATTTCTTGCTCAAAATGATACGAAACCCCAAGCTTTTGTAAATCATCGATGAGCTCTAATTTCTCGAGACGGCTCTTCGTCTCTACTTCCTCTAGCATCTTCTTCACCTTTTTCTTCAACACATGTCTAGTTATCACTTCTTTTTCATTCTGTATCCATCATATTATAACTAATTAGTAAGTCATCTTTAATACTAGCTACTAAGAGATATTTTAGAGAAAGAAAATCAGATTTATGATCTAATAGCATATATAAATCATTTTTGTTAAATATTTAATACATTAGTTATCTTAATACCTTTAACAAAAAAGTATAACCAAATGTTCTTATATATATATATATATATATATATATATCTATGTATGAAATGTATANTA
>Ga0041059_1003322_pt1 | contig 11098 bp, 10 predicted proteins | sample AraColnosormetaG_FD_56232 | JGI IMG/M metagenome (GOLD analysis project Ga0041059, IMG submission 56232) | Arabidopsis roots microbial communities from North Carolina, USA - Col MF nosort | ecosystem: Host-associated > Plants > Roots > Unclassified | place: USA: North Carolina | collected... | reverse complement strand
AAACAAAATAATAATCGACTAATCTTGTTCAAAGGACATTACAAAACCAAAAAAAAAAAAAACGCATGAAAATGAAATCATCAATTAGTCTTCTTCTTTCCTTCAACTAGTAGAGATACACCTTGTTGGTTCGCTTCCTCTTACTCTTCCTCTTCTTATCTTTCCTTTCATGTTCTGCATCTTCTTTAAATTTCACTAAACTTGGAACATAAGAGCAAGAGCACACAAATGGTGAAAAAGAATAAATGCGGTCTCCGACCTCCACAGATTCTTGTGGGTTCACAACTTCATCAAGATCAACTTCTTTCAAGCATCCATAATCTCCAATGATGTAAGCCGTATTGTTGCGTTCAGATTCGTCTATATCAAAAACCACGACGATTTTCTTCTCTTCGTCAATGAAGAAACTGCCAGAATCATCGTTAAACTTTAGACTAGTGAGTGGTTCCATTTCAACTGCTAAGAATTTGCTCCATGACACCGCATTCGGCTCTATCTTAGTTGTCACCCATACCTCCATCTCATAGGTATAGCAGCGCTGATATAAGACCGCAAGTTTCTCTCCTTTAACACAAGATAGTCTCCCAGTCTCTATAAAATCATGCGAAAACGACAAAGAAAGAAGTGGTCCAAATTTCTTTGTTGTAAAATCAAAACCGAGTAAGCAATCATACCCTTCCATTACTTCTCTTCCCTCAGTCAAAAAATAAGCATTTCCATTTAACGACGCGCCGGGCTGATAACATTTTAACCCCTTGTTGGGAATGCCATAAAAACAATCCCATGAGTCAGAAGAGTTCATGTCGTAAATCTCGTAGTAGCCTTGTTCAGAAAAAAACCTCAAGATCATGTGGTTCTTGTTGTTGTCGTACCCGAGAGCATATGTAACGCCTATGTGGTAATCATTCCTAGTTTTGATCCAACGAATTTCTCCCAAATACGGGTTCCAAACTACGAGCTTGCTTGAGTGGTTCCTTGTGACGCATAACAATAAACCTTCGCAATAAAACACTTTAGATATCTCGACTTGATTAAGTAAATTACCTATTGGCTTTATAGATGGATCAATGAACTCTTCACTGTTTTCATTGAGGCCGATTCCATGGAGATTGAATCTCATGGAATAAAGCCTATGATTCATTATCGTGAACCCTAAAAACTGATTTCTAGCTTCTGTTTTACATAAAATCCGGTTCTTGGAAAGAACGTTCCATAGTTTGCAACTAGATCTCACTGCTTTAAGAGAAGTTATCGGAACCCTACACAATATCTCTTCGACTAAATCAAGTGAAAGGTCGGACATCATCGTCATTGTTTGCAAATAGAAAATTAGGGTTAACTTTCACGCCCACCACTCTTTTTTACGAGGATTATATGTGCATCAGAAAGAAGACACACCTTCCTCACTAGGGTTTTACTTTTTCTATACAAAAAAAAATTCTTACTTTCATAAGATAAATAAATATGTGGTTTATTTTGCAACAAAAATAATAATATTTATGTGGTTTATAAATTATAATCGATATTAATTGTTAAAAGTAAAAAACTTTCTCACTAAGTTAGTAAAATGGTAATTTCCTTTTATGAGAAAGCATTCTTGCTAATTGCTATCATCGGAGTTATTAGTTTGTATCGACTATGGTGGATCTTACACATATACGTATTTGTTTTTAATATGATAGGAATACTACTATCTTCTTCTTCTTCGTGAGTCTAATAATCCTTTATTAAACCCTAGAATTCACACTATTTCTACTTTTTCTCTATCGAATCCCGTAAGCCTCACGTCAACAATAATCCGGTTTAAATCTGGTTCACTATTTCTTCTAAATTTGTAAGAAATAAAGATCTTTATATGTAATTGATAAAATGTGGGAACAGCAATGCAATTGATAGGTTTTATGGGGTTAATTGCATAAATAAAAGAAAGATTTGGGCTTAATTTTAAATGATATATTCCCTGTCAAGCCCACGCAGCTTCCTCCTCCTCTTCCCCGTCAGAAACACGACACGAACCAATCACCAAAAAATTTCTACCTCTTTTGATTCTAATCAATCTCACTCCAATTTCTGCAAAAATCAAACCTTTTTTTTATATTCATTTCACATCTCTGTTTTTCCTCAGATTCCTCAAACATTACAGATCTTCAGGTAATTTTTCCCCTGATCTATAGTTTTAATTACGTTTGAACAATAATTCAGTAACAGTTTAGTTTCTTACATTGCATAGATTCTGGAATCGGTGTAGTTCTTTAGATTTTTTGTTATCGTGGCATTTATTAACTAAAAAGTTACGTTTTTTATTTGTACCCTGAGATAAAAATGTGACCTTTTTAGCTTCCTTGGTTTTATCAGTTCATATGCTTAGGAACTGTATTGATCAATGTTAAGTTGGAGAAATCTGATTGTTGGATTTTGGTAGGTTTTCTATTTATAAGCAGAACTTGTTCTGTTCTTGTGTGAAGCTTTCACTGGTTTTGGAAATTGGTGAATGTGATTAATGGGTAGCAGTGAGATGGAAAAATCAGGTAAAGAGAAAGAACCTAAGACTACACCGCCTTCGACTTCTTCATCTGCTCCTGCTACTGTTGTTTCACAGGTTTGCTTTTGGTGTAAATTTGGTCTAGCAAAGTGTTTTTTGTTAGTGTCATGCTTTGATGTTTAATGTTTTGTGTTTTTAGGAACCTTCTTCTGCTGTGAGTGCTGGAGTGGCTGTTACTCAAGATTGGTCTGGCTTCCAGGTCTAATACGAGATTATTCTTTGTTTCTTTGTTGCATTTTGGTGTTATGGGGTTCATGTTTTTCTTGTTGAACAGGCTTATTCTCCTATGCCGCCTCATGGTTATGTAGCATCAAGTCCTCAACCTCATCCTTATATGTGGGGCGTTCAGGTAAATCGAATTTTTTTAGATGATTTTAAGCATTCTTTGGAGCTTCAGGGGATTAGTTGACGAGTCCCAAAACTTTTACTATAGATATTTGCATACTTGGGATAAATTCCCTTGGTCACTTGTGTAGATTTAATCGAGATTAATATTTTCTACCATATATAGTACGTTAGGTTAATGAATGAATGTAACGACAACTTAAGACATTGTTATTTCCTTTTTGTAGCATATGATGCCGCCTTATGGAACACCGCCTCATCCGTATGTTACGATGTATCCTCCAGGTGGCATGTATGCTCATCCTTCATTACCTCCGGTACTGTTACAGTTTGGATGTTCAGTTATGTTACTCAAAAAAGTGAATGTTTTTGTAGTTTCTGTTAACATGTTCCGTGCTGCAACAGGGGTCTTATCCATATAGTCCCTATGCAATGCCTTCTCCTAATGGAATGGCTGAAGCTTCTGTGAGTTTTCTCTGTTATCACTGTTTTTATTAGAGTATGGGTCAGATGGGATCTTGCTTGAAGAATGTTTTGGATTCAGGGTAATACTGGAAGTGTTATTGAGGGTGATGGTAAACCATCTGATGGGAAGGAAAAATTGCCAATCAAAAGATCAAAAGGAAGCTTGGGAAGTTTGAATATGATTATAGGAAAGAACAATGAAGCTGGAAAAAACTCAGGAGCATCAGCTAATGGAGCTTGTTCTAAAAGGCATGTGACTTCATATTTGTATGAACATCATATTGGCATGAATACTTATGATTGCTAGCTCTAGCTATGATAATGTTATTGGATAATTTTGTTGAAATTGTCTGATTTGTTCTCGGTTTAACAGTGCTGAGAGCGGTTCTGATGGATCAAGTGACGGAAGTGATGCAAATTCACAAAACGTAAGTTTCTAGCATTTCATTAAATCGTTGCGTTGGATTTCATATGAAAATTAAGGAGCGTTTATGAATATGGTATTGATTTTTGTAGGACTCTGGCTCTAGACACAACGGGAAGGATGGTTAGCTAATATAGCTTTTTAGTTCTCATCTCTTAACATGTAATAATGACGTACATGTTAGAATCTGCTTATTTTGAGGTTTCTCTTTCTTGTTTCGTAATTCAAGGTGAAACAGCTTCAGAGAGTGGTGGTTCTGCTCATGGACCACCCCGTAATGGAAGTAATCTACCAGTGAACCAGACCGTCGCTATCATGCCAGTGTCGGCTACAGGTGTTCCAGGCCCACCAACAAATCTAAATATCGGAATGGATTATTGGAGCGGTCATGGGAATGTTTCTGGAGCAGTTCCTGGAGTTGTAGTAGATGGTTCCCAATCACAGCCATGGTTACAGGTTTCTGTAAGTATCTCCTAATCTTACTTCTCCTTTACGTTTATCCAAGCAGCGTGTTTGATTGTTTTGTGAAATCAGGATGAGAGAGAGATTAAGCGACAGAGACGGAAGCAATCCAATAGGGAATCTGCTCGTAGATCCAGGTTGCGTAAACAGGTAACATAAACATGTTTCTTCAAGCTGATCTAGCATCATCATGCCTATCAAGTATGAATGATCAAAAGCTTTTCCTTTTCTCTTCTGTGTTCAGGCGGAGTGTGATGAGCTAGCACAACGAGCAGAGGTTTTGAATGGAGAGAACTCAAGTCTTAGAGCAGAAATTAACAAGCTTAAAAGCCAATATGAAGAGCTTCTTGCTGAAAATAGCTCTCTCAAGGTAAAAGATTACAATAAAATCTTCTTCTACAACATCCATAATCTGCTTGAACATAAATTGAAAGTTGCTGTTTTCTCTGGTACCCGTTGTTGCAGAATAAGTTCTCGTCAGCCCCGTCACTGGAAGGTGGAGACTTGGACAAGAACGAGCAAGAACCACAGAGAAGTACACGTCAGGATGTTGCGTAGACGGCTCGTGGTTCCTTCCACAACTCAGCTTGACTCAAGAACAGCAGCTAACAGATATATGTAATTTTAGGAACCAGATTTGGTGTGATTTCTTTAGTGTTTAAATAGGAGGAAGCATGAAAAAAAAAAATAGTCTCTTCTTTAACAAACTGTGTATATCTTTTCTTCAGATTTTGGACTTTTTTGTCTCTCAATAAAATGAACTCGGAACTCTAGACACATTGAGTTTAGCGATTGCGTTTAGCTCGAGTAGAGAAACGCAAACGCTAATCTTTACTCTTTAAAACGCAAACGCGATTGCGTTTTGTTTGTGAGCCACAAATTTCGGAGTCTTCTTCTCAATCTTTGAATACTTTTTCGAAATATCAAAAGAAGGAACAAAAATGCAAGCCATCGGTAGCAGCCATGGCAGGAGGCTCTGCTTCAACCACTATCTCTCCGATTCCTTCTCCAAATTCCTCTCTCCTTCTTCTTCTCCTTCCCTTCTCCCTCAGGTAACACTCTCTCGTTTCCGCTGCGAAATCTGTGGAAACTATCTCTACTAGGTTAGGTTTAAGTGTAGAGTTTTGAATTATCGAAATTGTCTGTGTAACTGTTGATGAACCAAATCTCTGAATCTCTTGGGTTTGATGTGTAATCTTAATTCCAGTTTTCTTGTTGCTTTCGTTTGTTAAATTACAGAGATGCCATTCGTTCTGTATCCCCAAGCTTGGAAGTAGTAGTACCAATGAGAATGGCAGAGGAAGAAGTGTAACAGTGAGAGCTTCAGGAGATGAAGATTCTAATGAGAACTTTGCTCCTCTTGCTCCTGTTGAGCTTGAATCTCCTGTAGGACAGCTTTTGGAGCAGATTCTTAGAACTCATCCTCATCTTTTACCCGTTACTGTCGATGAGCAGCTCGAGAAATTCGCCGCGGAAAGCGAGTCTCGTAAAGCTGATTCGTCTTCCACACAAGACATTCTCCAAAAGTAAGTCTTTTTGCTTCAAGTTTTTGAGTGAGACTGTGGGAGAATCTTGCAATGCTTAAGTACATAGCCTTAGCCTTAGATACTGTATTGGTCGAGGTCTACTTGAAGATGTTGTTGTGTGGTTGATTTGCAGGAGGATATCTGAAGTTAGAGATAAGGAAAGACGTAAAACTTTAGCAGAGATCATTTACTGTTTAGTGGTACACAGATTTGTGGAAAAAGGAATCTCTATGATTCCTCGGATTAAACCAACTTCAGACCCAGCAGGACGGATAGACTTATGGCCGAATCAAGAAGAGAAGCTCGAAGTCATTCACTCTGCGGATGCGTTCGAGATGATACAGAGTCACTTGTCTTCAGTTCTTGGAGACGGACCAGCAGTTGGTCCGTTAAGCTCTATAGTTCAGATAGGCAAAATCAAGCTAGGAAAACTCTATGCTGCTTCTGCTATGTATGGATATTTTCTCAGAAGAGTAGACCAAAGATACCAACTTGAGAGAACCATGAACACACTTCCGAAACGCCCTGAGAAAACCAGAGAACGGTTCGAAGAACCTTCGCCTCCTTACCCGTTATGGGACCCGGATTCCTTGATCAGGATTCAACCAGAGGAATATGATCCCGATGAATACGCGATACAAAGAAATGAAGATGAGTCATCGTCTTATGGATTGAGATCATATGTTACGTATTTGGACTCGGATACGCTTCAGAGATATGCCACGATACGTTCTAAAGAAGCCATGACTCTGATTGAGAAGCAGACTCAGGCGCTCTTTGGACGACCGGATATAAGGATACTCGAGGATGGAAAGCTCGATACTTCTAACGACGAGGTTCTGTCTCTGAGTGTCTCTGGACTTGCGATGTTGGTTTTGGAAGCTGTGGCTTTTGGGTCTTTCTTATGGGATTCAGAGAGTTACGTTGAATCCAAATACCATTTCCTCAAGGCTTGAGTTTAGTCCTCCTTGACATTTGTACCTTTTTGAGAGTAGTGAATGTAAATGTTAAATCTCTCATGTGAAATTGGTAGCAACTCCTATTCGTAAAATGTAATAAACTTCACTTCAAAACTTTAGACTTAAATCAAGCATATTAGCTCAAAACTGAAAACTCAATTCTTTACGTATTATTCTGTTTATATTCAAAGGAGCGTAAATCGTTTCCCATTTTTTATGCTGTGGACTGGTTAATTCAACTGGTTTCAAATCCCACTAGTATACGTTTTTACGACTTAAGTAAAATTGAACTTTTTGTAATGAATATCATTAGTACATCAACTTGAACACGGTACCACAAGCGCACAAAACTTGCTTAATAATTAATCTAAAAAACATTATCATTATCCATTTGTGTATAAATATTTTCCCACAAATAAGTATGGAGATGATTACATGACATACCCCACCATATGCACTTCTCCTAAGTCCTAACTAATTGAGTCATATCTTGTGTGTTGTAAGGTTGTAACCACATTATTATTATTGGTTAAATATCATTTTCTAATAATTTTTGTTAGAGAAGAACATCCTCAATTATTGTTATGTGGATTATGTTTGTACTATATAATATGGATCAAGACCCTAGTGAGTTACATATTATAATAAGCTTCTTCGAATAGATAATGTTCCTAGCTTCATTTTTAAGGCATCTCTAAAATCGATGATATTGAGTAGATAATCATTAGCACTTCTAGATACTAATATATTAGCAATCCAAAATAACAATTATCTAATTTAGCCTATTTATATGTCTTCCAAGACACTCTTTTCCCCTAAATTCTCATTGTTTTCTTTAAGACTTCAAATAGTTAAAACCTGAAACATAGATTATTCAATTATTAGTTTTCAGTTTAAAAATAACAATAAGTGTAATAGTGGAGTTTAAATACGGATTAGTTTACTCTCTCACTAGTAATGATGAAATCCACATGCAAATGCTCTTGTATAAGGTCAACCCTCTCTAGAAGATGATGCAGTTGAGTTTTTCTACCTTATTCAATACCTCAAAGACTTTCTCATTCTTCTCTAATTGATTGATGATTGCTGAATTTGGACCTTGTTTTTAGTTTCCCTATTTGACCCGTTTGTGTATACATATACATTGTTTTTGTTTGCTATTAGCCGGTGAATGTTTTGGAATACAATTATGGTGTTCTCTATAAATTTAGCATCTCTATAATTTAAAATGATAAATCATTTTTTAGTTTGTCTTAATGAATTTTAGAAAGAAAAATTCAGCTTACGAAAGAGTTTTTTTTTATATAATAAATATTCCGTTTTGTAAGTCTTTTTCCGTCTCTATCTTTCCACTTCATAAATTCTTCGTTGTGGCGATTCTTGTCATCACTTTGATGTCTTTCTTTTTCCATTTAAGTTCGGTCGACAGAATAACTTTTGGTATAAGTTTATTTTTATATATTGTTAAATTAAATTGGAAAAAGAACGTCAAACAAAAGAAAACTAGTTTGGAAAGAGTTTCGAACCATTTTAAGAATTCATATGAACCGATTGAATGTAAAATGAGTATTCTCTAGATTTTTAAATTGATATAATCGTACACAAACTAATTATTGACATGTTTTCGAAAAGTAAGTTAATTAATTTATAAGCTGAAGCAAGGTAAATTAACTAAGGTTTCAATTCTCTTGGACTAATAATGCCTTTACTAGAAATATTACGAAAAACACATTATACCTTAATGTCCGATGAATTAGTTAAAAAATTGATTCATGTTTTAATTTATAAAAAGAAAAGAAAAATGCATCAAGTTTATAATACAATTATCTATAAGAATATTCTAATGGATAATGTCAAAATAAACAAAGGAGCATATGTAACGTTTATCTTTATTTGTTAGCTGAGTGCATAAGCTTGCAGACAATTGAACACTGCGGGCCATTAGTGATTGTGTGTACAGATGGTAATGGAATCACTCTCTGTCTCTCAAAGAAAAGTGAAAAGGCAAAAAGAAAAAGAAAGATTGCTTCCTTCGTAATAGTACTATAGATTCAGCCTCCAAATTTTATATTTTATTAGTTGACAAAACAAAATTCCATTTATTAGTAAGAATATATGTGCCTTCGATATGTATATATTTTTAGACTGAAAATGATCGGATAAATTCATTGTTCATGCAAATAATTCAACTATTAGTAAATATATTAGTCGTTGTTCAATACAACTAATGTAAAAATATTAGTAAATATGATAATTCAATTTAACTATTCTTCACAAAGCAAAAAATATTAGAATAGTAGTACGTAACAAAGAACCATCTTACCATTCACCTGCTAAACCCACTTTTCTAAAATTAGATGGTAAGACAAAAACGATTTTCAACTCAAATGATTGATATATGGTTATTCTACTAAAACAATTTACGTATCATATATGATTGATATATGTATCATATATTATATCACAAAACTATCAGTTTTATACTGAAATAATCATTATACAGTTAGAATAACAAATCAGTGATTAAATAGTTTGGTCCTTTTAATTACTTTTGCATATAAGTTGATGACAAGATGCATGCATAGAGGTTAGAGAGGTAAGAGGTTGGTAAACCAAATCAACTAAATACAGTTTTACATATTATTCTCTTTATGACGGCAACTACACTTTTACATATAGCGGCCCTCTTCGCAAAATATCAAATCTGTTAAATATTTCTGTCGACCAACTGAGAAAATATCATATCTGTTAAATATTGCTGTCGACCAACTGAGAAAAGATTACATAAACTATTAGTTGTGTTGAAGAGTTGGTAAATACAGAAGGGTTAGTTAATTAGCGCAATTGAAATGAAGTTTGATCGTAACACTTTTGTTTCTTATATGATTAAGTTAACTTATTTTGGTCAAGATTCGGTAGTTCATTTTAGGTTATTCGATCTTATTTTATTTCTGTCAAAGTAGGGGTTTAGGTTAATTCGATCTTTGGTTTACGGTTTCTGAATTATTCAAAAGTGAGCTCTTGAATATATAAATATTGAAACAACTACTTATATTATGATTAATTGGATGTTACGGCGATTTGGTATCTGCTGCCAACTAAAAGAAAGGGACAGTTTGACTAAAAGTTTATTAAATGCTTAAATATATAATCTACTAAAACATAATGTTTCACTACAAACTAATACTGTATCTTATATCGATGACACTAACGAATCTGCTCTTGATTTAATGAAGAGTAACATAAAAATATTATGAATATATAAAGAGGAAGTGAACAAAAGATATATATAAAGAAGACATATAACTAACATAAAGAACAAAGGAGTCTTTCGAAATGTTTACGTTTGGCTGTCCATCGTTTTGGAATCTATGCCTTTTTATTAAATTTTTTTGTCGAAAACCTTTTTATTAATATAAAGTGTTGATTAGTGTAACCACCTAATTTGAACACCTACACGTAAAATATGTATTTATATGATTAATTATATTTAGTGATGAGGATGACTGGTGGATTATAGACACTCTGCATGGGTATACAGATAAAGACCCTTTGGTGTCCATTTCATGCTTAGTTGTCATTTTTATTCATTTGGCTTTCATCCACTCAAAATGACAAATCTACCCTTTGATATACACGTACCTAAACATAAGAGTAGTATACCAACTATTTTTTTTTATAAGCTAATATTACTCTCTGTCCTTGTTTTTTTATCACATGCTAATTCCACTATAATTGGAAATGAACAGCTAAAAAGAAATAAAACCAGTTAAAGACTTATTTTTCCAAATGCCTATACACGTAATCTACTAAACACGAGTTTAAAATTTTCAAATTACATAAAATTAAGGTAATTTTCTTAGGAACACTTAAATACCTTCTCTTTTGACATTATAAATGACGGGGGTAAAATGTTGGTTAGGCTTCCCAATTGTTTGTCACCATCATCAATCTCGTGCAGTCCGTTTGTAAAACTTTGCAGTGTATGTATCTTATGATCATATATGAAATTTATGACTAGCTAGCTTAACGCTTCAATCTTTGAGTGCAAGGGAGAAAAGCCTCTCCATTATTGGCTGACATCAATAAGAAAACATCTCATTTTCTTTCAAACTAAATGATTTTAAACCGGAGAAGAATTCGTTAAACATACAATTTTTGAAATTGAACACTTTGATACTAAGTTAGGGCATCCGGTGAAAGGGCTCCCAAATATACAATTTTTGAACCTTGTGCCTCAAACCATACTAAACTCTCTAACTTCACGTGGTCGGCTACATCAAATGAAGGACGATCGAAAGCCTAGATGTTTTATTGTTTCAAACTTTCTAGATCGACTAAATGTCACAAGAGAATTTTTTTTTTTTTTTTTGGT
>Ga0041059_1003321_pt1 | contig 11102 bp, 9 predicted proteins | sample AraColnosormetaG_FD_56232 | JGI IMG/M metagenome (GOLD analysis project Ga0041059, IMG submission 56232) | Arabidopsis roots microbial communities from North Carolina, USA - Col MF nosort | ecosystem: Host-associated > Plants > Roots > Unclassified | place: USA: North Carolina | collected 2013-09-02 | reverse complement strand
AAAAGCTTTTTTTAATATGGTGACGATTATTGAGTTTGTTTTACAAGAAATTTTAGATTTATTTATATAAAAGTAATTCTTTAGAAAATAAAAAGAATTTTAAAATTATTAGTATTCAAGATTAAATTTAAAGTAATAGATATTATGGATAGTATTTGAGATTCATAAATTTTACTTCATATATAATAAATATATCTTCAAAAATTAATTACTTGTCAATTTTAGTTTAAAATCAAATCACAATATTTGTCTGAAGATGAAATTTTGTTTTAAACGCAATTCTATACCTTAGAAAAGTTATTTCAAAAATATTAATTTATAGTATAATATTCATTTACTGGTTTAAGTAAATTTATAATTGCTACAATATTTTTAATTTTTAATAATTATTTTTTTGTTGATATATTTGGTTTTCTTGTTTCTCACCAAATTGGTAAGCAATACTTTTGTTGTATAATCCTCCATATAGAAAAGAATGACGAGAAATTTTGTGGAATCTATATGTATTAAATATACTACGTACTTCTTTGAAAACTAAAGAAAAACAATGTTTATCTTCTTTTTCTGTTTGATGGTTATCATTCAAAGCTAATATATCGGTAATGAGGGCATATCATATTTATTATATTGTTGACCAATGTTAAGTGAAAGTATATCTTCAAATTTTAATTTGTTTATAAACGTGTGATATCCATGCCTCGAGACTTGTAGAGCCTTTGAAATTTTATCATTATATGGTTTGTTGAAACTGAAAATTACTCTATTAATTAAAAATTGTTGAAGATTTGAATATTAATTAGTAGAAAAGGATTTATATCTAATTATGCCATAATTAGTAGTAAATGTATATCACTACCAGATTCAATTTCGGTTAGGTGACCATGACTTCAAAGCTGTGATGCCGATTGTAATCAATGGTTGATCGAATCATTGAAATTCTTCTCTATAATCATCAAATTTCTCTCTTTCTCGGTTAAACTTAGAATCAAGCGAAATTTCGATTTCGTATCTTAAGAATATCGACTGCATTGTGTTAGTCGATTGAGACTTCAACTAAACCCTTGTTTCGACCAGTTGATGGTAAGAACTAACAACATCACAGGCACAAAATTAAAGAAAGACAGTTTAAAATCCTTTTGAAATATGATAATTTAACTTTTAAGCTTCAGAAAAGTAAAATTTTGGAAAATTTTATATTCAGTTTTCCTTTTAAAAGTTATTTTGTATTTTTCTTGTTCCAATAAATATGTAAAAATTCAAACTTCATTCCACAAATAAAAGCAATTGTGCAAAACAAAATAGTACAAGATTTTATTGTACCAATGATCGAAAATCAAAGTGAAGGACAGAAGTAAAGATGAGTCTAACTCAAGAGTTCTATGCCCACTTAGCCATCAAAGACATTCCTGCGGCACCTGTGAAGGTAGCAACATAACCGAGGACATGAAGTTTAATATTCCCTTGTATCTTTGGTCCGAAGAATTCATGAGCCAAGAGATTAACAAGGGCCATATAAATCAACAATCCTGCAGAGCACGCATTCAAGACCCCCACAACGATCAACGCAGTTGGACTTGTCTCATCATATATCTTTTGTATGGCCATCCCTAAAACAATCCCAAATGGTGTTGTGACCGAAAAGAAAAACACCATTGTCCAATTTGTTTTGCTTTTAAATTGCGCCTATAATAAATAAAAAATATATTTATATGTTATAGACATGTTGTTAATTTAACTATCAAATTAATACGTATATAGTCTGAATTTACTTGTAAGATGGAACCACCGAGTCCCATTCCTTCAAAGAGTTGATGGAAACAAAGCGCTGCGATGAGTGATTGTACGGTACATTTGTTATCAGAAGCCCCCATAGCAAGACCGATCACAACCGAGTGAACTACGATACCTAGTTCCAATATCTGCACCAAAATGATCGTTTAAAAATATTCATTGGACTAGATTAAAAATAGATCTCTAGCTTCAACTACAAAACAAGAATTAAGAAATGATATTAAAAATATATATATACAGTTATAAATTCACCTGAGCAATGACTTTATTCCTAAGAAGTTCACTTGTCTTATCTTCGTTGACCTTTTCTTGTTTCTCCACATAACTAGATCCATTTTCTAGGGTTTGGATGTCGTTTTGTGTATCCACAGAATTAGATCCATTTTCTAACGGTACGACTTCTCCTTCACGCTTACTAGTTCTCCTCGCATACGCACACATCGCAAACGATTCAATCATTAAAACGAGCAAAGCCGAGATCATCGTGATGAAAGTGGCGAAAGGAAACTTCTGCCACGGGTCTTCAGGCAAACATTTGGATGTGAGATCATCGAAAGAGTCCGGTAACACATGCATAAAACCGGTTGCCAGAATTACACCCGAAGCTAAAGTCTTAACGATCACAGACATTTCTCGATCGGGTCCTAAAGCAGGAATGGAACGAGAAAACAACGGTAAAGAAACACCGATCATGCTCGCCACTAAGATAGATGGGATTGCAATGATTTTAAGCTTTTGTGCTTCTTTGTTGTTGTGACATGATAGATCTCCAGATTCAGCTTTGCATTCACTTACATCTGCGTTTTCAGCGTTACCGGCAAGAGAGGGTAATGTGAAGGATAGAAGAAGAATTGTAATGGTGGTGAGTTTATAACATGCTTTAGAATAAGCCATTGGAGAAAGTGAAAAGAAAGCTTTCTTAACTGTTTATTTTTGCGATGAAGACTATAGGAGAAAATAATTTCGTCTCAAATTTATAAAGATTGTAACACAAAAAATGAAACTTAAGGTTGTGGACAACATATGTTGTCTTATATTGTCTCCATCCGTACATACTTTTCCTAACACGATGCTTAGATCAAAGTGACTTTTTGGTGACGTCACGATGATGTGGACGCAGTGGAAGTGCCACGTTGAAATATTAAAAAGTGTGAGATTTTAATTTTGGTGAAAACTTTGATATAAAAAGAATTCAGAATTTGTTTCCTCCAAATAGATATACAGTATGTATCTTGCAGACTTTCACAAAACTTATTTCCTAACAAAAAGGAGAAAATTGATTTAGATTTTCTCCAATATATATTAATAAAATATTTTAAATACTGGATACATTACTTTTAAATATTTATTATTTCTTTTCAAAATGAATAAGAATTCTTACAAAATGACCATTAAAACAATGTATATATGTTTAACTCACAAAAGAAAAAAGAAAAACTAATGTATGGACATGCTTCAAAAAAATATCTCTGTATTTTTTCTATATATTTGTTTTTGGTTAATTCCCTCGCATTTCCTGCCTAATTGTGACATAACTAGTTGATTAGAGTTAAAGAAAAACAATTAAACAAACATTGAAATCACACCCAAATCAATAGAAATTGAAATCACACCCAAATCAATAGAAAATAATCCAACCCAACTAAAAGTCTAAAACCACATAACAAACCAAATAAATTAAAATTTAACCGGCCTAACCCTGACATCAGATGTTTCTTGAATAATAATCAACCCCTATATTAGGGTTTGAACAAACCTCATTCTATTGAAATCGAATCTCTAATTCTCTTCGTCGAACCATGGGCGAAGAAGATCTCTCTGAGATCAAAGATTTCACCAGTAAGATCTTTCTCCATCTCTTACCTGAAATTGTTTGTTGATCGATCTGTCAATAGTAATGATTAACGGTTAATGGATCACTAACCCATGCCCGCCCAGAGCTAAAGATGGTGAAGCTAAGCCTTTAGGCATCAGATTTTATTAACAAAATTTGGGGCATCAAATTTTAAAATTGTTGGTGGTATAGTGGTCAACAGTACTAATAATCTTTTTCTATGTGTCTAGTTCGAGTCAAACTTTTGTCAAAAATTGTTTTTTTTTTCAACACCCCATTGTTAATGGGCCAAACACATTTTTGCTTTAAGCAACAAAAACACTTGGGCCGGCCCTGCACTAACCTATGCAGAACCTATCACACCCGTGGAAGGGGCTAAGATGGACATCTTTTGGGACCTCTGGGTTACTTAACCCATTCCCTGATAGAGTGATAGTAACAGTCCTGATTTGATCTATCAGAAAATCGAATCCTCTCTTATTGAGATCGGCTTTAGCGGTAAGATGTCAATTTGGGCTCATGTTAACGATAAGAAAGTTTCCACATGGGGTAAGTTTTATGTAACAAGACGTGGAAGGCAAGAATATACTTCCTTCCCGAGGCAAAAATCCCGCTATGAGAATGTTCAATGACATTCTTATATGGACAATGGACTCTGGTGTGGACTTTACTGCGCCAGCATTTATTGATATGTCAAGAAGATGAGACAGTTGTCTTCTCGAACTTGGAGGATTATCCAATCCTTAGAACTAGAAGTGCCAATCTTGATTCCATTTATCTTAATATCGAATCAGCTCTCCATAAAATGGTACCACAATAGAGATGACTTGTCCCGGGCCAGAATCCAATATACCATCCTGAAGGTGAATCCCTCTTAACTAACAAGACTCTTCTCGTTTCTACTTATATATGTTTGTAGTAATACTCTAGGTCTCTTGTTTATCTATAGTTTCACCTCGTGATGATTCGTGTGTTTGGAGGATGTCTGTCGAGATTGTTTCTTTCGCATCAGTGAGATTTCCCATGCATTTTAACATGAATCTATACCTCTGTTAGGGATATGATTGATGTGGCTGCTCTAGTACTAGTGCTGCGGTAAGTTTTGGATTGTTTGTGATTTTTGGCCTTCCCCATTTGCTCTGATGGATAATTTATCGTGTAAAAATTAACCAAAATCGATAAGATAATAAGATGATAATTTTTTAAAAATCCCTATGTAAAAATATGGTCCCAATAATATCATAAATTAATAATCATAAATCTAAGCATAGATTCTAACACTAATTTTATATGAAACTTTTATTCAAGTCACAATTACAACTCTCTTTAGAGTACCGTTGGTATGATCTCTTTTGTACTCACGTAACTCTTTGCGCATTTTATCCGTCATATTTGGTTTTGTAACATTTTTTAATCATTGGTAAGATTTGGATAAAGAAAATTTGGATTAAGCCTCACGTTAACGTCGTAAATATACGGACACAATATATTGTAGAAAAATAAATTAAAAAGTCAAGAGAAAAATAATTTTTTTAACAGAATTGAATATACAAACAACAAAACATAAGAAAAACTAAATTAATAAACATTTTTAAAAGACTTTAGTATTGTATTTTACGTAAATATTTCTATAAATTAATATTTATTATTTTATCCTATAAATTAATAAATATTAATTTATAGGATAAATTAATATCACTATAAATTAATTAAATTTTATGGTCCCAACATTATTAATTTATAGAGTTTCTACTGTATTTATAGAGGATGCGAGTTAGGTAATTTATTTTTCTAATAGGATTTTGATGGTTTTACAGTGTTACAATTTTACTATTAGGAAAAGTAAAGTTTCTTTTTTTTCTTAATTTCCTTTTTATTTTATGAAAGTATAATTATCTCAACGGAAATTAATTAGTTTTTTTTCTAATTGTTTGGTTAACGATTGTTCCAACATTATAAAAATCCAAAATTTATGTAACCAGAATTTTCTTATATTTATACATTTTCTATACATCAAACAAGTAAAAATCAGAATTGCTCTACTAAAGTATTACCAAATAAATAATACTAGGATTAAACTTGCGGTTTACCGCGGGAGATTTTTTTATTTGTACAGTTGTCAAAATAGTATTAGAATTATATAATTTAGTTTAACTCGTGTTACGTCCAAATTAGTATTGTAATTATAAATTTAGATATGTCCAAGGTCATTAACAATTCCATTTTACTCATTCTCTATCAAATAAATACAAATTCTAACCCATTATTGCAGGTCGGTATTTGATTTAAATTTTGACCAAGAAATTTTCCATCAAATGATTGATTTGGAAATCATTTTGATTTGGAAAGTTTTAATGGACCGTTAAGATTATTAGTTTAAATAATATCCGGAAAATGTGTGATTGTACCATATTTTGATATATCGAATATTGATTTTTAAATATAATTTATTCCATATGCATAATTATGAATTATTGTAAATTCTAATCCGCTCCACTAATTAATTCGCGAGCTCTTAATATTGTTTGCCAACATAATATTTTTAATAAAAAATATGTAAAATTAATAACTATATTTTTGGTTTATTTTAGATTGATTTTTTATATTTAGTTTTTTTAAATCTTTGAAAAAACAATAAATAGGTGATAAGTATTGAATATAGTGTGTTTAAGAAATATTATTTAAATTTGAAATATAGTGTATTTAAGGAATATAGAGTGATGACCAAATTACCATAGACGATTTTGATTAATAATGTACAAAATCCAAAATTGAAAATTGATGGCAGATTAGACTATTTTTCAATTTGTATTTTCTTTTTAATAATAAGAGGATGTAAATTCAGAATATTTAATACAACTCAAATGCAAATATTTTTCAAATATTCGTAAATATTTTTGTTAAAAGCTTTTTTTGTGTAAATTCTCTAAAATTATTTTAATTATCAAAAAAAAACTACAAATACTGTATTGGATAAATCTCGTTCACGCGTGATTTAATTATGGGCTTTCATTAGGCCCATGATACTGCTAATGGAAAGATAAAGCGTTCTGTCAAAAAAAAATCACTGCAAACAAAAGAAGGTAAAAAAGGATCAATCTTGCCAAGGATCACTCTCTGCCCTCACTTCAGATGGTTCAACTACCTCTGTTTCTCCGCTTTTGTCATCTCCTTCATTCACAGTCGAGCTTTCTTCTTCTTCTTCAACTCTGCCCCATCTTCCTCCAACCGCCATTGCCATCATCTCATATATCTTGTTCCCGAGCTCGGCCGGGCTATCAGGCTGTACAACAAACACATATAAGTGAGTAAAATGGTCCAAGACTTTTACTGGGAAACAAGAAAGGTTTCAGATTTCTTACAGTGAATCCACTTGATATTATAGCAGTGTCATACAAGAGATCGACCACTCTTGTTGCTTCAGTGCTCTCTGGTGCATTCTTACAAGCAGCCTGTACCAAAAGAATACAAAAATTAATAAGGCTTTTTCGAGACAAGAGATTTCTGAGAGAATATTATACCACACACTTACGTTCAAGTCTTTGATGATGGGATGATCTGGATTGATCTCTAGTATTCTCCTACCTCTCATGAACTCCAGGCTTGAAGTGTCTCCAAGAGCCTGTGCCTTCATTAGCCTTTCACAATGAATAAGCACATAAGTCAATGAACAAGCACATAAGTTTTATGGTATGTGGATTTCAGGTTATAAAGCTTTTGCTGAAGTACTAACCTTTCCATATTAGCTGACCACCCGAATTTGCCAGAGACAAGCACACAAGGAGAAGAGCTCAAACGGTTTGAGACTTGGACTTTTGCAACTTTGTCACCGAGCTGCTGTTTTATCCAGTCACAGAGAAGGTTAAACTCTTGTTTCGCTTCCCTGTCCTTTACTTCATCTTCATCTCCTGCGAGAATGGACACGTTTTGTTACAAACAAATGGTTGAGAGAAATGTGCGGGCAGTCAGCAGTGCTAAACCATACTTACCGAGTTCCAAATCTTCTTTACTGATATCAACGAATTTCTTTTCTTTGTAGGTTTGCAAATTCTGAATAGCAACTTCATCGATTGGTTCAACCAAATATAGAACCTATAATTAACAAAAGCAAGTGGTGAGAAAGTCAAATCTAAACAGAAACTCGAAGTTGAAAAACAAGTCTTGAAGCATATACCTCGATATCTTTTTGGATTAGTTTCTCCAAGAAAGGGGCAGACTTGGCACTTTTAAGACTATCAGTTGCGAGGTAGTAGATCGCCTTTTGGTTCTCTCCCATGTTCTCGATATAATCATCCAAGCTTGTCAATTCCTCTTCATTCTTGGAACTGAAGAATCTAAGTAGCGGTGTGATACGCTTGTGGTTACCGGTGTCTTCAATACAACCCAATTTAAGGAATCTACCAAAGTTCTCCCAGAATTTCTTGTAATCCTAGAATTGTTTGTACAACATGAATATCCCTGGCTTTCAAATGAGCTCAAAACAAAATTAGGATAATGAGATACCTACCTCTTTGTTTTCACTCTCAGAGATTTCTTGTATCATGTCAAAGGTTTTTCTAATGAGCCTCTTTCTCATGATTCTTACCTGAACATTATCACGAAAGATAGTACAGTTACAATTTGTGATATTCATATATGATAAACATTTGTATCACTAACAGTTGCACCACTCACAATTCTGCTTTCTTGGAGAATTTCACGAGAAACATTAAGAGGAAGATCATCAGAGTCCACAACTCCCTTCACAAAGCTCAGATATCTCGGGAACTGCAAACAGATTAGGTAACATAGTCAGATAAAAATTGAACCACAAATCTAAAGAGATTTCTACATAAGAAAGAACCCATAAAAGACTCACAAGCTCTCCATCAAAATCGTCAGAGATAAACACACGCTTCACGTAGAGACGAATGTTCTTTGTTTTCGGGTTTGTAACATCTTCATTGTTAAGAGGACCCATCCCAGGGATGTACAAAATGCTCCTGAACTCAACCTCACCCTTTAATAATCAAGACAATACAGAGACTAGTAAGCACCAATTGAAGAATTCATAAATTGACATAAATATAGTGTATAGTGTATAAGTATAAAGACCTCAGTTGTGAAGTGTGTGTGAGCAAGTGGATCCAAGAACTCATTGAAAGCCTTTTTGTAGAACTCATTGTACTCTCCTTTTTCCACTTCCTTCGAATTGCGCATCTATTCAAAGACACAAAATAATCAGTAAACATGTTGAAAGAAAAGTACAAAACGCAGGCTAAAGCTCCAAGGCTTACCCATAGCGGTTTGGTCTCGTTGGCTAGTTCCCAATCCCAATACTTCTCAGTTTTAGTGGTCTTCTTTTTCTTTGGCTCACCCTGGAAACAAACAAGTAACAAAATCAACTCAGTAAACAAAATTCTAGAACAGTCTTTTGGTTGTGACTGTTTGATAGTTGATACACACAATTAAAACAACATAATTTTTTTACCTCTTCTCCTTCCTTAACTGGTTCGTCCTCTTCGACCTACCACAAGTTACAAATTTTAAACCATATTAGCAATGTGAATACACTAATATGATTACAAAAACAAAACTTTCATCCTCACCTCTATAGTCCTTGATTTCTCCTGCCATGTATAGATAGGAAACCCAACGAACTGAGAGTAATTCTTCACGAGGTTCTTGATCCTTGTAGACTCCGCAAATTCGTATTTATCATCCTCCTGCAGCCAGGAATAAGCAGTCAAACAAACTATAAGAGATCTGACGCATCAAATGAAAGGATGAATGAATAAAGAAAAGTACCCTCAGATACAAGGTGATTTGTGTTCCACGACGTAGAATGTTATCAGGGTCTGTTTCTTCTCTGATCAGATACGAGCTACTATCGGCAACCGATTCCCAAACATATTGCTTGTCAGATTTGGGGCTTTTGGTGGACACAACAACCTGAAAGCAAAGACAATTGTACGTCCATTCCTCGTAAGAAATACATTAACCAGAAGACACTAAAAAACAAAAGTTGAAAGTCTTCACCTTCTCAGCAACTAAGAAAGCAGAGTAAAACCCAACACCAAACTGTCCGATCAAACCGTTGTCAGCACCAAGGTCCTTGTTTTCCTGAATAAAGAGAGCAATAAAACAATGAGTCCGAAAACATGACATCAAAGATTTGCTAGCAACAGGTTTTCAAAGAGATGGAAAAAAAACCTTTAGAGCCTTCAAGAATTTCGAAGTACCACTTTGAGCAATAGTTCCAAGGCAATCAATAAGTTCTTCCTTTGTCATTCCAATACCAGTATCACTGCATATACGCATCAAACCTCTCTAAGTAAACCTGTTCTATTCAATTTTCAATACTTAAGTAAAACAAAAAATGAGAAGTCTCTCATACGTTATGGTGATGGTGCCGTTATCAGGATCAGGCTTAATCCTAATCTCAAGATCTCCACCATCTCCAAGCAAAGAAGGCTCTGTTACACTCAAGAACCTCAGCTTATCCAAAGCATCACTTGCATTACTGAACATACACAGACACATTCAAAATCAGATTTTGACAGAAACACACAAATCATTTCCAAAACAATCCATCAAAATTGACTCACCTTACAAGCTCCCTGAGAAACACCTCCTTGTGACTGTATAAGCTATGAACAATCAAATCCAACAATCTACTAACCTGTGATAAGATTTCAACAATCAAATCTTAAAACTTTATATCCCCATCAAGTTGAGAGATACCCAGAAAACAAGATTGAAACTTTAGGAGATATGAAAGAGAACCCACCTCAGCTTGGTACTCAAACTTCTCACCTGACCCTTCTTCAGTGGTCTCTTTCTCCGCCACGGCGGCGTCACACTTCACGGCGAATCGGTTACATCTCTTTTCGAGATTCCAGCTACACGAAACGCCGGTTCTTAAAGCGCCGCCGTGTGGGAGAAACGAGCTTCTCAGATGAGAGAGACGAGAAGAGACAGGAGTGATTGGAACTGAAGTCAAAGGAGATGTGTAGAGACTTCTACTCAAAGCAGGAGCCATTAGATTTGAAAGTTGTGAAGGAAAAGATTTGAGATTTTTTTACAATCTCTCAATCTCTAAAGAGAAAAGAGTTTGTAGTAGTTGAACAAAGAGTAACCTAAAAACCCTATTAAAGGTTTAAGGAGAGTGAGGTAAGAGAGGTTTCTAGAAGAAGAGCGTATAAAGAGAAGAGATGTTTAGAGATTGTGAGGTCTACGAGAAGCCATTTCATCAAAACCGTAGGATTATCCGTTTGATTTACACGCGCCTCTCCTTGAGAAATTGTAGCTGACACACACACACACACCAAATGCAAACCAAATTGAAAAAACACCTTATTGGGCCTACACGTTAACCCATAATGGGCCTATAGCCCGTATAAAGTAAAACGAAAGGTTATGGCTGGAAAATGTTTCGTATCAAATTGGCCCATATCAAGAAAGAGATCTTGAATATTTGTTTTTTTTTTTTTTTTTT
>Ga0041059_1003320_pt1 | contig 11103 bp, 7 predicted proteins | sample AraColnosormetaG_FD_56232 | JGI IMG/M metagenome (GOLD analysis project Ga0041059, IMG submission 56232) | Arabidopsis roots microbial communities from North Carolina, USA - Col MF nosort | ecosystem: Host-associated > Plants > Roots > Unclassified | place: USA: North Carolina | collected 2013-09-02 | reverse complement strand
GAGATACTATATTTTTGGAAGAAAAAAATTTTTTAGTGCTATTATTTTCAATCTCCATTATAATAATAAATTTGATATTTAAAGATTTTTATACCAAAATTCATCATATTTTAATTGACACTGGTTTTGTTTTATTTGGACACAATTTTTTTTTATTTTACATTATAATTTTTCTATTATCTTTAAATAAACCCTTTCTGTATCTTTAATTTTTTTATTTTTTTGTTAAATGAATCTCAATAATAATTTTGTTAAATTAATCGATAATATTAATTATTATATAATAATAAAAAATTAGAAAAAGAAAAAAATAATATGAAGTAAAATTCTTAGGGTTTGGTGATGAATTTTATTAAACAAAACTATTGTAAAAGTTAAAATTGAAATGGTGTTGAATGATTAGACGGAAGAAAGATAAGATAATATGAAATGTTAAAAAGAGAAAAAAAATTGTGACGTGGATTGCATAGAATTGTGAGTGAGAGAAGTTTTGAGAGTTGATGATCCGGCAACTTGAGAACACATTGTTTAAAAGCTGAGGTGGACATCTTGAGAGGCCTCAAAGAGTTTCTTTTATTAGTAGTAAATTTTTTTCATAACTTTTAAGAAATCAATCTTCAAGAACCCTTCAAGGACTACCATTGGACTTGGTCTTACTCCTCAAGCCTCTCTTTTTTCTTTTGTCTACCGGTTTATTAAAAAAACTCCATTTATGGGAAATGTTGTTTACATATATAATATAATGCGGTTCGGTATGAATTTTTCGTGCTAAATTATCCGCTTTTATATTTGCACTGCGAGAAATTAATTATAAAGAAAAAGTAGAGAATTCTTCCCTATCGCTATGAAAATCCGCTAAATATGCTGAATTAACCTGCCATTCTACTCCTCAAGCCATCTATGTCTATATAATAAGACTACGGTCAACATGATTCTCCAGCACACAAAATAAAAAATAAAATACAATTTCATAAAACAAATGATAACAAAAAAGCAGAAACTTATGTTTTACATTTTTCCATTCTTCTATTTCTTTTTATCATTCATTGCACAACCAACCATCCAAAGCATGGCTTATCCTGTCGGCTTAACTAGGAAGGCAGACAGTGCAACCACTAGAGGCCCACAAGCTAAGGCGCCCTTTTTTTTATTTTATTTTTGTCGGAGGAGGCACAATTTTTATTTGTTTGGGGTTCAGCAAAACAGAAAAAAAAGGGCTATTACAGAAATGGACACTTTTTAAATTAAAAATTAAAAATTAGACAGTTTTATCATGGGCTTATAGAAAAAGGCATTTTTGGGAGATAAACTAACGAAAATACCCTTTAAATCCAATACTATCTCCTTCTTTGATGAATCCATTTGCTATGATTCACAATATATCTGCCACTAACGACAATGTTCCAATGAACCCAATAAACAATTAATTGCTTTTTAATGGAAGAATACTAAACCCTAAGAGGATACTACATAGAGAACCCAAGAGTTTCAACCTTAGACAATGACCAAATCGGAGATGTGTTGTTGTTGGCGACGATGAGATGATCGATACGTTTCTATTCATCCAATCAAGCAAATCCAGCCAAACCCAATCTTCATCTTCTATATGTGTATCTACACGTATTTGCGCAGATGTGCCACCGGCTCACTATCACCGCCGTAGTATATTTATATCGTCGTTCATAAGATCTAGATCTCGCCTTATCATCTTTTTCCTTCTTGATTCCAGACATGTGTGGCATGAGTAATTGTTGATGTTGGAAATTGATAATTAACGACGCCGGAGATTGCGTTGCCATCAAAATTAAAGTGTAATTGAACGATTTTTTCTGGGTTTGGGAAAGGTAGAAAGAGAGGGCAAAACCGTTAATGCAACATATTAAAAATGCCTAAATCTATAAACCATCCAAAAAGTTCCAGTTCTTACAATACCCTATACAAAATTATGGTTTTTCTATAACTGAACCGAAAAAAGTAGGGAATTTTGGATCTATAACCAAAAAAAATTAATAATTAAGAAACTAACCTAAAAAAAAATCTGTTGTGATATTTTCTCTATTTTGTATATTAAGACCATTTTAGCCCTCTCACCTCTCGCCTCTCATCTCTTTTTGTCTACATAAACTTAACTAAAACAAAACAAAATTATAAAACATAAATAGCAAAATAGGGTTGAGAAAACCGAAGTATCAAATTCAATCACAAACACCAATCGCTGCTTTGATTATGTTTTGATCCCATCCAATGATGTCTAATAAAATTCTAAACATGATTTTTTCAGATTTCTAAAAACTGAAAATTGAGATGATTTTATTTAGTTTAATTATTTTTGTTTGGGTTCCTTATATAGTACCATCCTTAGGGTTTAGTTTTCTTAAATCAATAGGTGTTTGTAATTAGAATGGATTGAGATAAAAAAAAAACTTAATTTTCTGGAAAAATGTTTTGGATTGAGGAGAAGAGAAGAAGCAACGAAGAAGATGTTGAAGGTTAAAAGGTCTTTTTTTTTCTCCAACACCATTTATATTAAGTTATCGGAAAGAGACTCTCTTCTATAGAGAGCCATTCAGGAACCGATGCGCTTACATGGAAAAAAAGACTATTACGAGCCCGAGCTTTTTTAGCTAAACAATCAGCTCGAGTATTAGAACTACGAGGAAGAAATCTAATATGAAAGAAAGGGAAGGAAAGAACTAAGGAACGATAGGAGGTCAACTCCGCAGCAAAAGTCGGCCACTCATCTTGGTTCTCGAGGATAGAGATCAAGTTTGCACAATCAGAAGCGAAAGCACCAGACGTATTGCCAATAGATATCATGCATTCCATCGCCCATAACAAAGAATCAAATTCCGCATGGAGCGGCGATAAACTCCGACGACCACTCTTTAGGCCTAGATGAAGAACTGAGTTATTTCGAACGAAAACCCATCTATGTCTGCTTAGTGTATCATCTGCATGCCATGACACATCAAACTGGCATTCAAAGCACATAATGGAAGGACTTTGGTCAATAATTGAAGAAGTAATAGAGGCTAAAGACTCATCATCTTTTAGATTAGCTTGTTTCCACACCATTGCCTCTTGGAGTGCTAGGGCCAAAGTTTCCGGGGGTGGTTCCCTGATATTTTCAAAAATAAAGCGATTCCTACTTTTCCAGATATACCAAAGTATCCATGAAAAGAGTTCAAGCACCTCCTCTCCTATTCCGAATTCTCGGCCTCGTCAAAAAAGAAAGTCGAAATTATAAAAGAGGGAGTTCTTAGGGAAAATATTCCCTGCAGAGGGGATCGACGATACTGCCCAAATATGTCGCGAAGGTGGACAATGAAATAGGAGATGGTTGATTGATTCCTCAGACGCTCCGCAACGAGGACATTCTTTATCCGTACCCATATGACGATATGTTAGTCGTTAACACGTGGCTAAACAGCCGGAGATACATTGCCACGCGAAATGCATAAGCTTTCGCGTAGTTTTAAGCTTTCATACTTGTGCCTGAAGTGCCAAGACACGAGGTCCCTGAAAATGGGGGTCACAAGTAGGACGAAATAAATCTCGCGCGGCCTAATATCCTGACTTGACAGTATAATTTCCAGATTTAGTGTACGACTAGCTAAATCCATCACTTAAATAGGTACGACTAGGTCAGATTCCTAAAATGAGTGGAATATCAATGGGGTCAAACAAGGCTTGGAGCCGGTCCAGTTTCCACATTTTTGTATTTTGATCAATTAAATCGTTAACATAGAGATGAGGATCCCTTATGTCAAGAAGACTCTTAGTAGAACGCGCTGGAACCGTGGGGATCCAAGAATCTTCCTAGACTCGAGTCAATATGATAGATCCTATTGTCCTTCGTAGACCCGAAACAAGCAGAGGTTTAGCACCATGATACTTCTCCATCCGTATGAGGGACTGTTAGAAGCACCATTATGTAAGGGGTCGCTAAAACGAAAGTTTCTTCCTCTCAACACCCTGCTCAAAAGGGAATTCAGAAATCTGATAAGCCGCCAAAGTTTTTTAGCTAGTAGAGCTAGGTTAAATTCCTCAATTGTTCGAAACCCTAAACCTCCCTCGGAGTGTGGATTACAAACTTTATCCCATGTTATCCAGTGGATACCATTGCTATTTTCATTAGTTTCCCACCAGAAATTTGCAATGGCACTTCTCAGTTTTGAGTTTATAGCCTTTAGAAGGAGGAAACACGACATAACATATGTCGGAAGGGCCTGTGTTACAGATTTAATAAGAACCTCTTTGCCACATTTTGACAAGAATTTTGTTGACCATGTATTAAGTCGTTTCTGTAACCTATCTCTCACAAAGGAGAAGACTTGAGTTTTGGAGCCATGAATTTTTTCAGGAAGGCCCAGATAAGTTCCCAAACCTCCCTCCTTATGTATGTCGAGGGTTGCCTATATAGTATTTCGGGTAGAATTGTCCACTTCATGACCAAACATAACCAAAGACTTAGCAGTATTTAACTGTTGACCTGAAGCCTCGCCATAAAGGCGGAGAATATTTATGATTTCTTGGCCTTGGGAAGGTTCTGCTTTACAAAAAAAGAGACTATCATCTGTGAACAATAGATGAGAGGTAGATGGGCTTGCCCTAGAGATTTGGAGGCCTTGAATTCTTCCAATCCACTCAGCACTTTTTAGGTTCGCCACTAAAGCTTTCGAACATAAAATAAAGAGAAAAGGGGAAATAGAATCTCCTTGACGGATTCCTCTAGTTGGCTTAATAAAAACCCATCGGTACCCCATTTAGGAGAACTCTATATGAAACATAGGAGATACAAAAACTAATCAAGTCTACTCATTTCTGGGCGAAACCCATTTTAACATAAGAGCACGTAAAAATGACCATTCCACACGATCATAAGCTTTGCTCATCTCAGTCTTTATAGCCATAAACTTCTTTTTGTAGGTCGAGTTTGTTTGGAGAGCATAAAAATTTTCTTGAGCTATAAGGATGTTATCTGTAATGAGTCTCCCAGCCACAAAGGCGGATTGTGTCTTGGAAATTAATTCTGAAAGGATTTTCTTAAATCGAGAGCTAAGGATTTCGATATAACTTTGTAACTAACATTACACAGACTGATTGGCCTAAACTCTGCCATTTTTCTTGGTCGGTCTATTTTTGGGATTAAACAAATATTTGTCTCATTCAGTCTCTCATCAAAGAAGCTTGAAGAATGGAAATTTTGGACTAGTTTTACTAAGTCTGGCCTAGTCAATTCCTAAAAATGACGGTAAAACAGTGTCGTCATACCATCCGGTCCTGGAGCTTTATCCGAATGGAGAGAGAAAAGGGCACGCTTGACTTCCTCGGGAGATATCTCTTTGGTGAGATTCTGATTCATTGTTTCCGTGATCATCACTGGCACATCCCGAATCGCGGAATGGAAATCTTGTGGATTAGAGGTTGAAAAAGGTCTTTAAAGAAATCAACCGCTAGACCTTCAATGCCCACCTCCTTGTCGACCCACAGACCATCTTGGTTCAGGAGCCTAATAATCTTATTCTTTGCTCGTCTTTGCTTTGCAATAGCATGAAAATACTTTGTATTTTTATCCCCTTCCTTAAACCAAAGTTCACGGCTTTTCAAACACCAAAATATTTCCTCCTCTCTATAAGCATCGCAAAGCTTCCTTTTTAGAGCTAATAATTCCTTAGCAGAGATGGACTCGTCTTCTTGGGCGTTATCAATTTGATTTTGTAATTTTAGAATTTTTTTCTCTGAGTTTGAAGAGCTTGACTTTTTTCAAATAGAAATAGACTTTTTACAATTTTTCACTTTTTGAGAAAAAAATAACTCCTCCTTGAGGAGGGACCTCACAACCTCCATGAACCGACTCCTTAAAGCCCGGTTTGCTAAGCCATCTTTTATAAAAAAAAATAAATGGTTTGAAAAGGCGATGGGGGCTATTCTGAATTGAAGCTAAAAGGGGTCTATGGTCGGAACCCCATAATTTTAGATACTCCACATTTGAGTGGGAAAAAATGGTATGCCATTCTTCATTGCCCAAAGCTCTATCTAACCGAGATTTAATGACTCGACGGACACGCCGCCTCGTAACTCCACAGCTACGGTGTCCCACCCATGAGAACAAATTACCGTGAGAGGGCACCTCGATCATCCCACAATTTTCAATCATGCATCGGAATGGGAGAAAAGAAGATTCATATCTACTTTTATCTCCCTTTTTTCGTGGTTTCCAATAATCTCAATAAAATCACCAATCATAAACCATGGTTTCGAACGGGTGATACCTATTCGAGTCAAACGTTCCCAAACTAATTCTCGGTATTGGATTACCGGATGTCCATACACAAAGGTAATAAAAACTCGATTTCCATCAATAATAATTTCAATATCAATAAGCCGGTCACTAACAAAAACAAACTTAACCAGATAATCTTTCGATTACATAAGGGCAAGACCGCCACTGCTGCCAATCGGCTCAACAATATAAAAAGAATCAAAAACTAATGACACTTGCAAACCCTGAATATGACTAAGGTCATTTTTGGTTTCCGATAAAAAAGAAAACCTAGGGAATACATACGACACATCTCCTCTAGTCGACGAGTTGTAAGATCAGCACCCGCCCGTTGACAATTCCATGCTAAAATCATCATGTGTTAGTTTCGGTAGAGGTTGTAGACCCCACAGAAATAACAGTTGACTCTGAAAGCTTGATCTTTGTGGATGGTAACATTTGAAGTTGTGGAACCGAAGCAGCTCGCCTACGATTTTTTGGTCTAGATGTCTTGGGCTTGTTGACTCGATTAGAAATCCTCTTGCTAGGAGAACGCCCCCTGTTGTTTTGAATTAAGCAAGAGAGCTGGATTGGGCTGCACCTTCCGGTTTTGGCCCATCTCTTCCTTTTTTAAATCTTTCTTTTTGGACTTAGAGTTGGATGGGCCTTGATCCATCAAACAGCCAAAATTTTGAGTCGCTACGGACTCGGACAGCTTCTTCACCATCGTAGGCGAGTTCAAATTGACTTGAGCTCCGGTAGAGATTCAGTCTCAGATTGCAGCTTCGCATCTAAAGGTATGCTTTCCTAAAGATCTTCTCCTAGAAGATCATCATTTTCAACATCGAAATCTTCAGTATCTCCAGGGAGGGAAGGTTCAAGAGCGTGGTACGCTTCGTCATCCTCCACCGTCCAGTCCAGATTAAGGGCCTCCGACATCAAATGGTGGTTATCAACCCAACCATCCTCAGCGTCGTGAGTCGCCGTTATCGTCACTGGGAGGTTAGAAAGATTTGCAGGACTAGTAAAGTTTATTGATTTAGAGAACTTCACCGCCAGAGAATTTGCAGGCTCAGATTCAGGGTTTTCTTCAGGAGTGTCCTCATCTTCGTCTTGATCTTCTGCTTCTTCTTCCAAGGTCATCTCGTACCAACTCTTTCTTTTCTCCAACTGAGAACACAAAGGCACAGAGCCGAGATTTGTTGCAGAGATGGGTTCATCCTCTCGTGGATTAAGGCGGTCAAAAGTCAAGGATTTATTTGCAGAGCTTCCAGTTTCAGAAGAAATCACTGGGGAATGACGAGGTAAATCAATCTCCTTGCCCTTGTCTTCATCCGAGAGAATGGCCTTTTTTGACAAGTTCAAGCGAAACAGTCTTTCTCGCACAAGAGCAGGGGATGAATTTCCTTGCTTGGCTCTTGAGGAAGCAACAAGAGGCTTCGAGGTTGTAAGTTGAGAGTCAGATAAGTGTGAACTGTTCAGTTCCATTCCTTGTTTCTCTCTGGAACGATGTGAAGAGGTAGGTTTAAAACGGGAATGGTAATAACGATCTTTATTAGAGGGTTCACCATTCTTATCTTGGGAAAAGGATTCCTCAAATTGACGTTTTCTCCCATCCTCAACAATTCTCTCTTTAATATTACCGGATCCAGAAGGACGTCTTGCAGCGTTAGTGGCCCGAGAGAAATGTGAGTTACGGGGAACTTGATAACGGAGAGGAGGGGGAGGGGACCTCTGATGGTACTGTCTATTACCAGCGTAACAAGTATCTCAGAATGAATTAGATATTCCCCTTTATTCTTCTATCACTAGCTGGAGAAACAGATCTTCTAGAGTGGCCACTTTATTGTTAAGATCTGCTCTTCCCAAAATTCTGGAGGTATTCCTTCCGTTCTGGTCCAAAACGTCATTGAGTTTGGGAAAGCAGCTCTAAGATTAGGTTCCCATCTCTCGAGAGCAAAAGACCATTTACCGAAATGACATGGGCGTTTATTCAGGACCTTCTTTAGATCCGCTTCAGTCTCAAAGAAAAACTGAAACCGAGAATCATTCAGAGAGACACCTCAAACTCTTCCTTCAACATCCCATATGTTCTCTTTGGGTAAGAAGGAGAGAAGCGCTTCAATACTCCGGCCTCCTTGATGAAACATGCGTCCCACTAGACTGAGATTGAGGCGGGCTAACAAAGCAGAATTATCCACCTGAGGAAGAACCACCACATCATCATCGTCTTCAGGTTCAAAAGCAAAAGGTGCTTCCTTGGGAGGAGAATCTCAATACCAACTTGGCCTGACTCATTTTGCCATGAGAAGGTTTAAAGAGTGAACAAATGAATTTGAAAAGAGCTTAGCTTAGTGCTAGAAAAAGAGAAAAGAGAGATCTCTAGATATTCAGAAGCACCAGAAATTATCTTAGCTTAGAGCTAGAAAAACAGGGGAACAGATGCTCTGCTTATGCAGGAAGGTCTTCAGAGTGAGAGCATCATTTGGTCTACTCAATTAAGGATGAAGAGGCTGAGAAGAGGCACTGAGCAGAGAAAAGAGAGGACTGGAGAAGGCATAAAAGAGAGGAGAAACAAAGACAAACAGGGGAGCATCGTCAGAGAAAAAGAAAGATTCGACCAAAGAAGAACAAAAATTACCAATAATGGCTAAAAGAAATGGTCAAAATCTACTTTTTTTGAAACCATTTGCTGTTTTTAGTTATCTCGTAAGTAGTGCCTGGGAGAGAAAAAAAGAACTTGGGGGTCTCTCTTTTTTTAAGGAAAAAAGGTCTTATATTAACAAGATGAGGATAAAGTGGATATTTCTCAATTCTCATGTGTTAGTTTCTTAATTTCTAGAATTATAGTGCTATTTTCTTAATTTAGTGTTGGAAACTGGTTAGTTTTGCAGTTCACCCAAAAAAATATCCTTTGTAGAAAAAAAATATTTAATAAAAAAGGGCCCATAAAATTTCTGCACTTCTTTGATTCTTTCTAAACATAACTAAATTCTTTTCTTAATATTGGACCAAAAGATTGATTTACGTTAGCCTAACAATTATAAAACTTTATTGATATATTAAGCAAAATTTTATGTACTTTCTAACACAAAGGCAAGAATTTACACCATAAATTATTAACGATCCCACAAAACTTTTCACCTTCTCACAACGTCTCTATGATGTGACTGAATATGGATAAAGACTCAAGACACAACGATGAATGATTTAGTTTTGGATCTTATTCAATTGTTAATTCAGTTCAAGTTCCCTGACTCTGTTTCTGTAAGCTTTTCAAATTATCTATACCCAGAAGAATTGATAATTAACTGATAGAAAAAAACATTGTTGTCTTTTACTGTTTTAATTTTATGACAACTATACCCCTAAATTATTAAACTAAAAATAAAAAGCTCGAGAAAATTAAAAAACTTGAGATATTAGTGACGATGAAACATTAGTACGTTAAATGAAACATTAATACGTTCAAATAAATATTATCCATATATCGATTATCTTACTATGTTAAGACAAATATTATTTCGATGTTTAGTATGTTACCATGTTATTATTCATATATAGACTATCTTACCGTGTTGAGACAAATATTATTTCGATATTTAGTATGTTAGCATGTTATTATTCTATTCAACATGTTGTTATAATCGTTCTCATGTTAATTATGTAATATGATGTATTTTATTGTGTTGATATATATATAAATAAAAATACTGATTCATAATTTTAAATCGATAAATATTTATTTAACATATAATATGTAAATTTATCATGTTATTATATATGTTATCTCGTTAAACAAATAGTTATATACTTATTTACAAATATTAAAGTTATTTTGAATCAATGGCATTTTTGTAATTAATCTAAAAAGGAAGGATAATTTTGGTTTATATTTTATTTCTCTTTCCTATTTACCTAAATAACAAATTTTTATGTATAAATTCTTAATTTCTTGTTTATCCATGTATATATTTTTAACTCACCCTATTTTTTAGTTATTTATTTTTGTAAACGCTTTTTTTCTTTTAACATAATAGGACTCTGTTTTTGCTTTTGCCATTTTGTCTCGGGGTCTCTCGAAAGCTCAAGCCGGCGACAAGCTCCCATTGCATCGTAGACGAGAACGGTCAACGTAAAGCTAGTGTGTGCGAGCTGGCCATCACACCTCTAGTGGCGGAAGGGCTAATTAAGCAAGCAACCGGTGGAAGCAGTGTGGCTAAGAAGATAGCGGAAATGGGTTTCAATTGTCTTTGGTTAACTTGGCCGTCAGATTTGATGACTAATAAGACATTAGCTTATATAGTGTCACAATGACAATCTTTTCAAAGCCTTGGTCTTAATGATGATTAAATTGTTGGCGTCCAAACTAACAACCTCTCCCTCATTGAAGCTTTCAAGGTATATCTCCACTCTCTTGGTTCTAAATATTAGTGTGTTTCAATTATAACCTTTTTGTGGTAGATGGACTTATGTTCAAGTTTCAACGGTTTTAGTTTTAAGGAAATAATATTATTTTAAACATTAAAATATATCTCTTCAACTAATTTTCAATTTTCATATTTAAATTAGTTTAACTATAATTCTGAAAAACAAAGGAAAAAGACAATTTCTCTTTTTCAATAACCAATGGTCCAACAAAAGAATGCAAGTCATTATACAAAACCGAAAACCTAAAACCAAAAATCGAAAACTTATAAACACCCTTTTTGACTAAGCTACATACTTGAAAGTGTTGGCATTTTCTGTATCCCTCTCCAAATAATCTCTATTGATCAAGTCCTCAATCCGTTTCTTTATCATCTTTATATCAGGCTGCAACAAAAAAAAAAAAAAAA
>Ga0041059_1003318_pt1 | contig 11105 bp, 5 predicted proteins | sample AraColnosormetaG_FD_56232 | JGI IMG/M metagenome (GOLD analysis project Ga0041059, IMG submission 56232) | Arabidopsis roots microbial communities from North Carolina, USA - Col MF nosort | ecosystem: Host-associated > Plants > Roots > Unclassified | place: USA: North Carolina | collected 2013-09-02 | reverse complement strand
AAAAAAAAAAAAAAAAAATCGAGAAAAAAAAGATGACTTACGAAGAGCATCCTCTGCAGAAAATCGCCGAGAAACATCACGACATATCATTTTCCTCAACAAATCCTTCGCTTCCGATGATACAGACCCAAACTTCTTCGGCGGAAACCTCAAATTCCCTCTCAATATCGATTCAAATATATCTTCCGCCGTCTCACCGTTAAACGGCGGTTCTCCAGCTAGCATCGTGTATATCACTACACCAGCGCTCCATATATCAACCTTCTCGTCGTACTTCCTCCCCATCACTACCTCCGGCGCCACGTAATACGGTGTTCCCACAACTCCCTCCGCCGTTTCTCCGCCTAACCACACCGCTGATCCGAAATCACAGAGCTTAACACCGCCGCTTACGAGATCGACTAAGACGTTGTCAGGTTTCACATCCCGATGAACGACGTCGCACCGGTGACAATGAGCAAGCGCACTGAGGATCTGTTTCGCGTATGAGGCGGATTCTGATTCTGATAACCTCCCCCCGGCGGAGATTAACCGATCGTAAATCGTCATCGGCGGATCGACTAATTCCATGACGATCGCAAGAGAATCCTCTGTTTCGTAGAGATCGAAGATCCTGATGATATTCGGATGCGGCGGTAACATCGCCATGATCCTCGGCTCCGTCTCTATACACTCGCGATCTAATGCGTCGATGAGCACGCGCTTGTCAATGGTTTTGCAGGCGTAGAATTCTTTAGTCGCGGGTGAGAAACAGCGAGTGATTGTTCCGAATCTACCTCTGCCGATCTCGTCGCAAAGCTGGTAGTTGTTTTCCAGTTCGAATTCTCTGGTCATCGGAATATTCCTTTTTTCTTGTTGTTGTTAGTTTCTTCGTATCTCTGATTCGTGAGAGAGAGAGAGGTTTATATAGAGGAATAGAATCAAAGTACTAAAAAAGAGAATATTCCGTTTAAGGAGGTTAAACAGCATTCTGTTTCAAAAGTCAAGCTTCGAGAACAAAAACTAAGCAAGCAACCGACTCCATTAACTAACGGCTGCCGTTAGTTACACTGCCATTGCATATTAATTAATTGGAATATTAAATTATCGGAGGTAAAACCTTTAATGTGCATTACATATGATCTGCATTAGATATTATTTTAGATGTGGAATCTAAGCATATTAACAAAATAATAACAATTCAACGAGTCAAATTAAATAAGTTATAAACATGCTCAACATGTCCTTATTGTAAAGAATCATTATTATCGACCAAAAACGATGAATATAATAAGTCATATTCTTGATGTGATTATGTGAGTATATAAAATAAAAGACCTTTAGCAGTTTTCAAATGACATTTAGTTTACGATAAACTCTTCAATATTCAAATGTCTGTCCATTAAAGAATGTGCATGTGGCATGCTTTATAGCCACTCTACTAATTGTATAATATATATATATATGCAATTATGTTAGTAAACTAAATTATTATTTCTTTGGTTAGTGCAAATACTAATCGATCAGCTAAAGTTTGTTAAGAATAAGATGCCTGATTTTTAAGACCAAGTTGGCTTATTAATTTATTTGTGGATGTCTTATTTGTGTTGTCTTCATGATCCCTTATATATATGAATGGTCGTCTTACCCGTATAGATGCTAAATTTGTAGGTATATATGTTTAATAATATTGTAGAGATCATAGATTCGAAACAACATTATTGAGGATTTATCCAAAAAAACATTATTCAGAAATATATCATTTTCTTTCTCTTTCTTGTAAACATATTCATATCACCTTTATCCGAAAGCATCTAGAGATGCTACATAAAAAATGAATATACCATCACCAATCAAGACAAAATTGATTGATGTTTGCTTACGTATGTACACTCTACACTATATACATGTCTCGCTCTTATAAGTCAGAGTGGTTATGCATGTAATCATCTTGCTAAATTACGAGTATAGTTATTGGGATGCCGCTATCAGATTTTCCAAATTAGCCGACGCATACATATTCGTCGACTAAGAGCCACATATGAATGTTGTTATCCAAGTTTCAACGAAATAAGCAAATTGCTGAAAACAAAAAACTACGTTCGCGATGGGATTCGAACCCACAATCTCCCGCTTCGGAGGCGAGCGCCTTATCCATTAGGCCACGCAAACGTTCATTATTAACCAGATTAGAATATACTAGAACAACGGTCTAATATATAATTTACACTATGTAACTTTTCTATATATATAAAAAATTCATAGAGAATAATGTTTAATAATATGAATATATAAAATGAAGAATACAAAACATTACACCAATAACATAACAATTGTTTCTTGCGATCATAAAAAATTAATATGTTTATTGGATTGATTTATTTAATATTAACTATCATAACTTTTATTTTGATAGTTATCATAGAATTATTTACTTACATACAACTAAAAAGTATAGACTGAAAAACAAGGAAACTAGTACAGTATAAGTTAAGAAATTAGGCAAAAACGTTAAGAAAACCTTACTTTACCAATTTGTCATAATGCATCCAACACTTATTTGGTTGGACCGATCTTCTTTCTATAAGATTCCCTGTCGTCATTTCGTATTTGATTTGATCACTCATTCTCTCAACCATTTGAGTCACCCGAAGCACATCTCTTTTTATCTCTTCGCCAAGAAAACAAAAAGCATAGCCTAACAGAACAGAATCTAGGTATGCTTAAGTAAAACTCAAGTGACTTTATATTTATTTAGATGAGTTTCATTCTAATGGGATCTTTTATTTAATGTTTTGGTTATAATCCAACGCAGTGAGCCAAATCAAGATGGTGACGCCAACTACAATTAGAACCGTCGATCTCCGCTCCGACACGGTGACTAAACCAACAGAGTCAATGCGTTCAGCAATGGCAAACGCGGAAGTAGACGACGACGTTTTGGGAAACGATCCAACGGCTCTGCGTTTGGAGAAAGAGGTGGCTGAGATCGCTGGAAAAGAGGCGGCGATGTTTGTTCCGTCAGGGACAATGGGGAATCTGATAAGCGTGTTGGTCCATTGTGATGAGAGAGGGAGTGAAGTGATTCTTGGAGACGACTCTCACATTCATATATATGAAAACGGCGGCGTTTCAAGCCTCGGTGGTGTGCATCCGAGGACGGTGAAGAATGAGGAAGACGGTACGATGGAGATTGGTGCTATTGAAGCTGCCGTGAGGAGTCCCAAAGGAGATCTCCATCATCCGGTTACTAAGCTTATATGTCTTGAGAATACTCAAGCAAAGTAAGTGTTAGTTTTATCAAGCAAATAAAAACAAAGCCTAATTATAATTTCATAATGTTTTGTGAACATGTGTTAGCTAAAGTTGGTGTAGAGGTTTATTTTAGGTTTCTTTTAGAGGACTAATAATAGAAAAATGAAATTATTGTAGAGTATAATTCGTAATTAACCGGTTATGTATTAGGGTTGTCTCATTTCTGGTTGAAGAGAAATGAGTTACAAACTTACAAGTATTATATAGAACCGTCCCACAAATATGACCAAATGTTCTAAAATTTCATGGTTGTTCAAAAGAATATTAATTGTGGACTAGTATTTTGGTCGTGTTAAATTTTCCGGTTCGATAAACTCATTGTGGTTTGACAAAACCGGATTTTTGTTGATGTAGTTGTGGAGGTAGATGCCTTCCTATAGAATATATAGACAAAGTCGGAGAATTAGCCAAGAAACATGGTTTGAAGCTTCACATTGACGGAGCTAGGATTTTCAACGCTTCTGTGGTTAGTATACACATAATTCGTTTTCATTTGCATTTTCTCTGATTTCATTTACTCGTATACGTGTATGGATGCTTTGAAGATTATGAGTGCATCTTTTCGGTCTTAATTTTGAAGGCACTTGGAGTTCCCGTGAAGAGGATTGTTCAAGCAGCTGATTCTGTCTCGGTATGACTCATCATCAAAACTGTGGTCTAATTAATGTTTTCGTCTCTCAATGTACAGTTGAAATCTAATTCCGTCACTTTGGTACAACTAGATCTGTTTGTCGAAAGGTATTGGTGCACCGGTCGGTTCGGTAATCGTGGGAAGCAAGAAGTTCATTACTAAAGTACGTTACCTATAAATCAAATTGAGACGGTTAAATAACAATATTTTTTTTCAATTCCGGTTCAAGTAATTACTTGTTGAAATGCAGGCAAGGTGGTTAAGGAAAACATTAGGCGGAGGAATGAGACAGATCGGCGTGCTCTGCGCCGCCGCATTGGTGGCTCTCCATGAAAACGTCGCCAAGCTCGAAGATGACCATAAGAAAGCCAGGGTTTTGGCAGGTGATTGATACCGGATTTTTGGTTTTCTGTTATCCGGAATCTCAAATTTAATACGAGAGTGGTAACCGATTGATTTCCATTTTGGTTTTCTTCATCACCAGAAGGACTGAACCGGATTGAACGGTTAAGAGTGAACGTTGCAGCTGTGGAAACCAACATCGTAAGTGTTTGAAATGAATGATTGGTTGGTTAAGAACTGAACCGGATTGAACGGTTACGAGTTTTTTTTTTTTTTCGTATATAACAAACTCGTATATGCAGATATACGTAGACATACCAGAAGATCCAAAATTTGGAGCAGAAGAGGCATGTAAGAGCTTGGAAGATGTCGGTGTGCTTGTCATACCCCAAGCTACATTCAGGTACGCGTACATATGATATATATATTACATTTTTATGATCATGTAATACCACATAGAATAAGATAAAACTGGAATTTAATTTGGATGTAATTAATGGTAACTTGGAGTTTATGGTCTCTTAATACAGAATCAGGATTGTTCTACACCACCAAATCTCAGACGTCGACGTGGAATATGTACTCTCTTGCTTTGAGGTATGTAGTTTGCTTTCATCTACTGATATGTGCTTTGATATTTTTAATTTCTTTGCTACGCTTTATTCATTCATTGATTAATTGCTTTCGATATATTTCAGAAAATATTTCACTCGTGAAGAGAAGAGAAGGCGTTATTATTTTAAGTAATTTCACTCGTTGGACATGTGTAAGGTTGTATTTGAATCTTCATTCAGAATAAGGTTGTATTTGAATCGATTTTCTTGGTTTACAAATGAAAACCTTTAACCAAGAAGTAGAAAACTCTTTCATCAAATTCACTTATACATATAAATAACCAATTATAACCCAATAATTTATTCTTTATAATCCGATTATTCCTCATGTGCTAATAGTTTGTGTCCGGAATCACGGATTGAAAAATAAAAAGTAAGAAAAATAGTGACAGATAAAAAATCATACAAATATTTGTCTCTTTCTTCAGACGACCCATTGGTCTCTGTCTCTCTCTCAAGTCTCATCTATAGAGTTACCTTTTTATACACTGTGTAAAACAATAAGTCCCTTTCTCCTCTTTAATTTCTCTTCCTTTTTTTGTGTCTTAAATGGAAAATATATGATTTCTGATGATCAGTCTCACGACTCTCATCTCTTTCTCTTTCTCTATAAATGACCTATTATGATGTTTATGCAGCTATATATATGGACATTTGTGTCTGTATTTTTCTATCCATCTTCTCATTCTATAGTAGAAAAGAGGAAAAACACAAAAGACAACAGTAGAAAAGGAGAAAGAAAGAAAAAATCTCACTTTGATTTCTTCTACTTATATCTCTCATCTTGCAAAAAAGCAAGAGGTCTCTTCTTATTTTGCAGGTTGTTCCTCTTTGCCTCACCATATTTGAACAACATCATCATCACTGAATCTATCCTTTTTTGTAGCACCTACCTCACCACTTTGCAGTACAAGGAAGTAGCCAAGTGCTAATTCTATCTCTCTTTTTAGTTATTTATTATATATATCCTTTAACCAGAAAAAGTTATTTATTATAAATAACTTAAAACCTAATCTTTGCCCTAAATCACTCAACTCGATCTGGAGAAAGAACCCTAATTTGGAAACATATCTAAAAAGCTATGGATTTGATCTCTCAAAACCACAACAACAGAAACCCTAATACCAGTCTCTCGACGCAAACCCCTTCTTCCTTTTCTTCTCCACCTTCCTCTAGCCGCTACGAGAACCAGAAACGCCGTGACTGGAACACTTTCTGCCAATACCTCAGAAACCACCATCCACCGCTCTCTCTAGCTTCTTGCAGTGGCGCACACGTCCTCGATTTTCTGCGTTACCTTGACCAATTCGGCAAAACCAAAGTCCACCACCAAAACTGCGCCTTCTTTGGCCTCCCAAATCCACCGGCTCCTTGTCCTTGTCCTCTCCGACAAGCCTGGGGCTCACTCGACGCCCTCATTGGTCGTCTCCGTGCAGCCTACGAGGAGAACGGTGGCGCTCCCGAGACTAGCCCTTTTGGCTCACGGTCCGTCAGGATTTTCCTCAGGGAGGTTAGAGATTTCCAGGCTAAGTCACGTGGTGTTAGCTATGAGAAGAAGAGGAAAAGGGTCAACAACAAGCAAATAACTCAGTCCCAACCACAGTCCCAACCGCCTTTACCCCAGCAGCCACAGCAGGAGCAAGGTCAGTCTATGATGGCTAATTACCACCACGGTGCAACTCAATAATGTCGTATAACTTTATGTATGCTCGCATCTAGCTATTTATATCTACGTATCAACCTTTGTATTCGTGTAACGCAATCCCTATTCTCCTCCACCCACTGTTAATTTATATCATTGTTTCTTAATTAGACCTATTGTTTTGTTTTTCTTATAATCAATAAATGAAAAGAACTTGGATTTTATTTGGCTTATATATGATTATGTCATGGCCTCTTTTATATATTATATTGTCTAGATGATGAATTGATGATAATCGAGATTTTATAAAATTCGAATCATGAACATGAAGTGATATTTGTTGTCAGCTTGGATATTAATTAAGTGATATATCGATCGATATCATATGACGACTTCTGTTAGATTTAATATTTCTGTAAGGTCATAATTATGAATATAATATACTAGTTACTTGTTAGGGTTTATACTATGCATGAACATATACTTATAAATTTCAATTTCATCCACTCAAACGTGAAGCTTAACGTACAATTATTTTTCTGATAAATTAAACGGCTATATTTCTTCAGATTATTTTTGATACATATATTTTGTCTAATATATTTACGGATTTTCTTCATCTCCATGTCATTAATGTGTTCACCGTTAACTTCTTGTTTCGGCCGCATAGCTAAGAGAAAAATATCGAAATGTGTATTTTATTGGTTTAGTATATTTTCCCCAATATGATGTTTGACTAAACATGAGTGTGTGAGAGAATGTTGCACAAAATTGAAATTTGAAAGGCAAATCTAAAACGCATCTATAATTGCAAAAAGACAAAATATGATCATAGTTTCAATTATTGATGACAGCTAATCTTGTTACACAAATTTCTTCCCAATTTGTTATTAGCGGAACGTCGATTTGACAATTTTAGAATATTAAAAATTTTCATCAGAACATATTTCTCACAAAATTATGTGTTTGATATGTCACTATCGATTTCAAACTCATATAATATTCTGTAAAAAAGACAAAAATATTAAACGGATTGATTCCTTTTTTCGCTTGTGTTTTAAATTCAGAAACGTCGCTGTTAACATATTGATCGGATGCTCTTTGCTTTTACCAACAGTGACATTTAAATGTAGTGACCTACCGTTTTGGATCTGTGGGCTGTGAACTTGTGATATGCATTGTCGACAATTTTTGTTGAAAGATGTTATAAATCTATTTAAATTATTATCTGTAACTATAGTTGAAACTCTGAGTTCGAATTTTTAACTTGCATTGACAAATAGTATATGAGATGTATAAATTGATGTTACACGAATTGGAATTGATTACCAAACAGTGATGTAACCGGTTTTGCGCTCATCTCTGTAATGTGGTTCCCCCTTCAATAAAAGCAACGTAGAATAGAACAGTTTGGTCTCGGGGCACTCAAGGCAAGAGTTTAAAATCGTATGGACGAGTTTCGTCGACATTGGCTCAGGCTAATAGGGGACTAAGAAACGTGGACAAATGAAAATGATGTGTCCGTACGAGGTAGGCTTTGAATGTAGCTGTAAGAAATATTATTATTTAAACATTTTGTTGTAAGATTATGATTTTTTTTGCATAATTTAGCACCACATGTGGTTATTCCCTATTTGGGAGGGCCCTTGTTATACAGTCTTTTGGATTTATTTCTGATCCTCTTGCACATTTTTGAACAGAGTCGTCGTTTATATAAATGTAGTACTTGTGCAATATTTCTAAGAATTTCAAAAATATTTTCAGATTCTCTGGTTAAAACTTAAAAGCTACCAGAAAAGTTGTTGGTAAAATGGTTTAAACTACTTAGTGAATAACATTGAACCAGGTTTAATCCGGTTTAGCCACGTTCTCAATTGATCGTCTATTGGTGTAGTCTCGTCTGATTTAGGAACCCATAGGCTTTTTGTGAAGATACTATTGGGCCTCAGCCCAATAATTAGAAAACCGTAAATTTCCAATTTAAGTGGGAAAACAAATTAAAAAAAAAGAATAAACAAAATTTGAGGTTTCGATTTTGCGATTCGGCGATTTGCTTCTCCGATGTCAATCCCACCATCTTCAGGTTCTTCTTCTTCATCTTCCTCGTCTCAGTACACATACGCAGCTAATTCTTACTATTCCGCTCCGTATCAGCCTCCACAGCCTTACGCGGCGGCGCCTTCGCCTGCTGTACCGGCGCCTGTGGCATCCATTCCCGGAGCTACGGTCTATCCTCAGCCTGTTGGACCGGTTCCTGCCGTCTACGCTTACCCTCAGTACCAACAGGTTAGTTGGATTTGAAAAATCAGGAGTTTGATTCGTGGCGTTGTGTATTTATGATTCTGGGTTCGAATTAGGGTTTGCGAAATCTCTCTCCTTTGATTTTAGGGGTTTAATGTTGTTTTTGATATTGAAGTTTCTCGTTATGATTGTGTAATGCTTGTCACTCATGGATCTCACATGTTTTACAGTTAAAGATTTGTTCTTTGGATTTGATTTTACTTGTTTTGTGAAATTTCTGCCAAGTTTAGGTTTAAGGTAGAAAGTTGGTATCTTCATTGTTGTTTGATTCGGTTGTATTTATTGGCAGGCACATCAATTGTTCCAAAGAGATGCACAGACAATTACACCAGAAGCTCTTGAGAATGTAAAAGCTGCTTTGGCAAGTAGTGAAACCGAACACAAAGCAGAAACTAAAAAGAGAGCCATTCCTCGTAAAGCTGCTGGACAGTCTTGGGAGGATCCTACTCTTTCAGAATGGCCAGAAAGTAAGCTCTGCTCGTCTTTTTCTTCTTCTTTCCCTTGATTTTGCTGATTGTTGTTTTAGTTTACGGGATGGTATCATAGTTGTTCATAGGTAGGATTTTAGATGTTTTCTTCTCTGTTGTTAAAATAGATTTCTTATATCTTTCTAACATTTGGCAGATGACTATCGTCTGTTCTGTGGTGATCTTGGGAACGAAGTGAATGATGATGTTCTTTCCAAAGCATTTGCTAGATTCCCCACCTTCAATATGGCCAAGGTAACTGTGTATATCTCTCCTCCTTTTCGGCTTTAGTGATTATTCATATCTGGTTTCCTATGAACATATATTTGAGAACATTAGTCATGTGATTGTAGTCAACTGTGATGCATTTGCAAACCAAAACACATAGTATGTTCAGAACAGAGCATGGTTGACCTTAGATCATACGGATCATTCTTACTCGAATCACAAAGATAAGTATTCAGTGTTAGTTTTGTGGTCAAACTCGTACCAGAAAAATAAGAGTCTTATTTACCATGACAGGTCATTAGAGATAAGCGGACTGGTAAAACCAAGGGTTATGGGTTTGTGAGTTTCTTAAATCCTGCGGATCTAGCAGCAGCCTTAAAAGAAATGAATGGTAAGCACCTTGTTTTTAGTTTCTGTTTGATGTGTTGCTTCATCTTGATATCTCATCTCACTGTTTTTGTCAGAACTTGTTATATGATTCTGTTCTATAATCACTGTCGTTGAACATTCTGATTTGGTCCACTGATTTCATATGAATACACAGGTAAGTATGTTGGAAATCGTCCGATAAAACTACGAAAGAGTAGCTGGAAAGAGAGAACAGATCAGGAGGCTGCTGAAAGACAAAAGGCAAGTATCTTGACTCGAACGTTTTGATAGATACATTTGCAAAGGATTTTATTTTTATGAGTATCTAATTCTTGATTATAACTGATGGTTCTCTGTTTGATTGTAAATGCAGCATCACAGCAATAAGAAGCAAAAAACTGTGAAGAAGAGCATACTTCACAAGTGACGATCTCTTTTATTTTTGTGGCTTAAAATTTCCAAACCTGTTACTCATAAATATAAATGAACAAACATTATCATTAGTTTTGTTGAAAACGGTATGGTTATGTATTGTTGGGCTGCTATGTTTAGCTTTAGCCCCAACCGGTGGTATTTACTTTATGAAAACGTGTGTCCACAATAGGCTCGAGCACAAACTTTTCTTACATCTTTTTCACTCCATTAAAACGTTCAAGTGGTCTGAGCATATTACAAGAAAATCAATATTACTATTTAAGGATCGATTATAAGAAAGAAGATGTATACTATCTAACATAGTTTTTTGGTAGTTATGTAAAGAAAGAGTTGGAATTTCTAGGCATCATACATCTTCTAAGGTGATGTTATAACCCGAATGGGTTCTTTATCAGCGTTTTCGTTACACATACTTTACTCCAATCTGTAATTTAAATTTACCAGTAACACTTTAATTTTACGAAAATGTCTCACATTTCCTGAAGTTACTCAAAGTCATTTTTTTTTCCTTCTTTTTTTGTGTTATTGTTTTTCTTTAAACTTTCTAAAATATATTCCACATTAACAGCTCAACAAATTATGCCCTAAATATGTGAATCGGCTAGCAATGGGTCTAAACATAGCAATTCAGTGGTGTTTGTTTTGTGAAAATACGTCTAATGCAAAGAAAGTTAATCACCAATTTATTGATGCGTTGTAGATATTTTTCTTCTTTGTAAAAGTGATCTTTCTAATAAACATAACATGGTTTCTTTTACTACAAAAAAAAAAAAAACTGAAAA
>Ga0041059_1003316_pt1 | contig 11111 bp, 2 predicted proteins | sample AraColnosormetaG_FD_56232 | JGI IMG/M metagenome (GOLD analysis project Ga0041059, IMG submission 56232) | Arabidopsis roots microbial communities from North Carolina, USA - Col MF nosort | ecosystem: Host-associated > Plants > Roots > Unclassified | place: USA: North Carolina | collected 2013-09-02 | reverse complement strand
TTTTTGAGTTTACCATTTCACTTCACATATATTACTGTGTTCTGTAATTTTGGCCAAATCAACACTTTAATATTTTGTTTGTAGAAAAACGTATCTTGAAAAAAGCCAAACACGGTCCACGTTAAAAGAACCAATATATTAAAGGCCTTTGTTTCTTCTCTGGTTTAACACTCACGTGAAAATATGCAGTGAAAAAGAGAGTTTTTCTATAAAGAGTGTTAAAAAGGACAAAAATATACTTTAATAAAATAAATTTTAATTAATATTCATGTCAAAAACAAGAGAAATTTAATCAATACTCCAAAAAAACGTTAAAAAGACACACAAGTCGAATGGAGTTAGTTTTTTTTTGACGTAACATCCTATGTTGTCGTCTCTGCCACGTCAGAAACCTGCTGTAGAAAAAGACCAGAGACTGCTAAAAAGGTAAAAAAGTAAAAAAAAAACCTGCACACCGCAACGGTCTAATTTGTTTTTACTTAGTTAGCAAATGACCAAAACACCCCTGTCGTTGAACGAAAAAGAGCGATTCTTCGTAGAAAGGTTTTAAGAATTTAATTAGATTTATTAACCACCCTTGATTACTGCTATTTATTTAAATTCTTAAGGTCAAAGGTTAGACTAAAACCGCATCCTCCAAGGTCATTAAATACAAATTTTGTTTCCCTTAATGACAAAAAAAAGGATTGTAAAACGCCGCAACCGCCGTTTCAATATCCTATAAAAGTCTCTGTTCTATTCAGAGTCACTCTCTTCACTTACATGTTTTGCTCTGCTTCTCTCTTTATCTTCTTCTTCATCTTTTGTCACTCTTTTCTTCTGCTCTAAACTTTTTCTTTTCGCTGCAAAAAAAAATTCCCAGGAATATTTCTTAAAAGAAATTTCATCCCTAAATAAGAAAAAAGCATCTCCTTCTTTAGTGTCCTCCTTCACCAAACTCTTGATTCCATAAGCATATATTAAAAAAGCTCTCTGCTTTCTTCAACTTTCCCGGGAAAATCTTCTTGTTACAAAGCATCAATCTCTTGTTTTACCAATTTTCTCTCTTTATTCCTTTTTTGCCCTTTACTTTTCCTAACTTTGGTCTTTATATATAAACACACGACACAAAGAAGAACACACATAAGTTAAAACTATTACAACAGTTTTAAAGAGAGAGATTTAAAAAATGGAGACAGAGAAGAAAGTTTCTCTCCCAAGAATCTTACGAATCTCTGTTACTGATCCTTACGCAACAGATTCGTCAAGCGACGAAGAAGAAGAAGTTGATTTTGATGCATTATCTACAAAACGACGTCGTGTTAAGAAGTACGTGAAGGAAGTGGTGCTTGATTCGGTGGTTTCTGATAAAGAGAAGCCGATGAAGAAGAAGAGAAAGAAGCGCGTTGTTACTGTTCCAGTGGTTGTTACGACGGCGACGAGGAAGTTTCGTGGAGTGAGGCAAAGACCGTGGGGAAAATGGGCGGCGGAGATTAGAGATCCGAGTAGACGTGTTAGGGTTTGGTTAGGTACTTTTGACACGGCGGAGGAAGCTGCCATTGTTTACGATAACGCAGCTATTCAGCTACGTGGTCCTAACGCAGAGCTTAACTTCCCTCCTCCTCCGGTGACGGAGAATGTTGAAGAAGCTTCGACGGAGGTGAAAGGAGTTTCGGATTTTATCATTGGCGGTGGAGAATGTCTTCGTTCGCCGGTTTCTGTTCTCGAATCTCCGTTCTCCGGCGAGTCTACTGCGGTTAAAGAGGAGTTTGTCGGTGTATCGACGGCGGAGATTGTGGTTAAAAAGGAGCCGTCTTTTAACGGTTCAGATTTCTCGGCGCCGTTGTTCTCGGACGACGACGTTTTTGGTTTCTCGACGTCGATGAGTGAAAGTTTCGGCGGCGATTTATTTGGAGATAATCTTTTTGCGGATATGAGTTTTGGATCCGGGTTTGGATTCGGGTCTGGGTCTGGATTCTCCAGCTGGCACGTTGAGGACCATTTTCAAGATATTGGGGATTTATTCGGGTCGGATCCTGTCTTAACTGTTTAAGAAATAACTGGCCGTTTAACGGCGTTTAGTGAAGTTTTGTTACCGGCGACGGCGAGGATTAAAAAAAAACGGCGATTTATTTTTTGAATGAAGATTTGTTAAATATATTAAACTTTTTTGTAACTTAATTAATGGTGATTTTATTTTTAAATAAAACTAATGGTAAATGGTGAACTTTTTGGCGTTAGCCGTTAAGTAACGTCTGTATATGAACGGCGTGGAGGCAAAACACGCACGAGTTTCTTCACGCTTTACTACTTTTCTTTCTTCTTTTGGTCTTTTGACGTATCACGTGTTGTCTCACGTGACGAGGAATCACCGAATTTGTGAAAAGCTTTGGTTAATCTTTCTTTTTATTGGGTTTATTTGACAAATAGCAATATTAGCAAACCATAATTGTTCTACTTTTGGAGCAAATGTTTTAGAATTACACGTGGGGGAGAATCGAATCCTGGCAAGTGTCTATGCAAAAAAATGAATTTGATTCATACCAACTCATATTATTTTGAACTTTAAGAAAGCTACATGTGTGGAAAAACTTCTATAATACAGTAGTACTTTAACTTTTGTTCTTTTTTAACTCTATAGTAACTTTTTCTATTTCCGTTTTAAGTCTCTATACCTGTGACATGTCTTATAATGGGCAGCTTTTTTATTGACAATTTCTATTTTCATAGAGCATACATTCCTATATACGAACAAATTAAAATCAAGTCGGTCTAGTCGAGGAATAACCATTATTAGAAATGTGATCTAACTAATCCAAAAGCTAGCTCAAAAGTCAAAGATTGCTATATCTTTTATATTATGTCTAAGATTTTAATCTGAAGCGATGTAGGATATTCTAATACGCGTTTTTGAAATATAGATGGGAAACGGTCCAACGAAAAACAGTCCAAGTCCAACATCTCGGAAATACAACAAGACATACTACTTGTATGGACTATATAAGTGGAAAACCATTTTTGTCGGAATTTGTCTGTTGGGCCAATCATAGGCTCTGATACTATATTAGGAATGTGATATAACTTAACCAAAACACTACTTAAAGAATTAATGATTGTTACATTCTTTATGTAATGCCCAAAATTTTTAATCCCAAACAATGTGAGACATTGTAATAACTACCGCAATAGTCTAATAAATTACTAATGATGAGGTAAAAATCATAAATGTTCAAATGGTAAACAAGATATGCGTAGTGTATACGTAGAGGACGACTAGTATAACAATAGGTCTCATGAAATGTTGCAGTGCTCATTAAATACACGAGATAGATAGATAGAATCTTATATTTATCCTCACTCACAAATTTATTGAATGTTTTCACTCTTCACGTACACTTCTCGTGTCATTCCTATGCACTTCACTTGTTATTTATTTTTTTCTTACCTAGCTAGTATTAGAAACCTTGAAACATTAATCAACTTATTGTCCGAAGACTGAAGATTTCATCGTAACATTGTGACTTATCATATAGAGATATTGGACCAAAGTTAAAGGGATTTCGATCATTGTCAGTGTTAATTTCAAAAAGGGAGAAAAGGTTCTAGTTGAAGTTGAGCGTCTTTTTCAAGTGTGATTTGAGAGCTGCAAAACCCACACAAATGGTAAGGCCCATAAGAGAGCACGACATTCATTTTTATGGGATTGTGTTGACATGTTGGATTGTTGGTGGCAGTGATGTGGACCAGCTAGGACCGTTTAGTCTGGTTTTTAGTTTTACAAGTGACAAGTCCAAAGTATAAAATTTAATCTACTCACGTACGTTTGTATTGTAGTAAACGTGAAGTCTTTGTAAGCCCATGGTCCATTGTCCGTTTGGAAAAAAAGGTTTTCAAGAGTTTTGAACAGTATGTAGGAGGAGCAAACAAAAACGGCTAAAATGTCCTATTAAAAATAATTGTTTTTAGAGAGTTTTGAATCTCTGGTCAATGAAATGAAGGAGGAGCTACAAATAGGACAAGAGTCTCTGCAATTATCTAGCTCATATAATAACACCAATGTGTTATCTAAAATGTGATTTATATTTCGATTTAATAATACACATGTTTTAAGTATGTATAAATCAAAATCCTTGTAGGCATGCACAAAATATATATTTTTGCTCTGATTTAAAACACAAATGTTTCCATTTCGTCATACCTTAAGTTTAGTAAGTGATAAACATTTTTAAAAAATCAAAATAATCGTTTGACATTGATCAAATCCAAATAAAATGGAAATCGTAAAGAGAGAATTTGTTTACCTAGGTAGGAAAAAATATCCTAAAATACTTAATTGGACGATGTGATTGGGTTTTCGGATTATAAAAGCAATAATAATTCTAAAAAACTATATCCAACTAACAACGAAATCTGCTTACAAAATATTTATGTAAATCTTTGATCCTATGATACCAACTTTTTCTTAAATGCCAGCATAAAAACCAGATACATAAGCCAATATTCCTAGTCCAAAACCAGAAACACAATAGCACAAACTTAGCATATATTTGCAGAGCTAGTTTCATCTTCAGTATGAAAAAAATTAAATCCAGTTTCATACCTATGTCCATTTGTCATTCTTATGCATTAATGTACTCATGCAAAAAAAAAAACACAAAATGTTATTGTATAGGCCCTATCAAAAGAAGATGCGTAATGGAAATTGAAGAGTTATAAAAATTGGTCATGTGCAATACGTATTTTATATACTCATTCTACAGTATTAATTTTATAGATAATGTGAAACTAAGATATATCCAGAGAGAAAGATGACCTAGAGTTTGAAGGGACAAAGAAGAATAAATCTTGTGGCCGATGACAGAGCGTTTCTAAAACCGCTATTGTATTAAATGATAGTGTTTTCAGACGGTAATAATAATTGTTTTTTTTGAAGTGTATATAAGGAGATATATATTTATTTATAGGAGGATCAAACAAAAACGATACGCAAACATGAACTTAAAACTGACAAAGAAATATACATGGAAGAAGACGAAGTGCATAGGGAGAGAAATTCAAACGTAGAAAGAGTTGGGGTTTGTACTTTTCTGAACACGACTGTAAATTCTTTTAGGTGTCGATAGCTGTATAAGTGTAATGAAATTTACAAACCTAAAAAGTGAAAGTGAAAGTAAAAATGAATCACAAGTTGGAAAGATTAAGATACCTAGAAAGTGAAAGTAAAAATGAGTCACAAGTTGGAAAGATGAAGATAAATATAATGGTATAAAATAGAATAATATATATTTTTTAATTAAGTTTCCAACAAAATCCATTCAAACAAATTTTAAGTCTAAAATGGTATTAACATAAGAAAATAGTATATGTAGATTTTCGGATTTTGTTAGATTTTCTACTTATCTAATATTTGTTAAAATTCATAATATTTTGGATTCTCACATCCTTATCTCTTATCCTTGATTCTTTCTATATAAGATAATAAGGGCATGACTCTCTTTTTACACCATAAAGAAAATAAAGCAAATCTAAGTGAGAGATAATTATGAGTGATGGCCATGGCATGGAAGAAGGTGAGACTTGCATGAATCGTGAATCAAAACCTCCATGATTATCACTGCAAGTCGTACCTTTTTCCTAGCCATGATAATCACTGAGTATTAAATCTTAGATCTTGTACTATTTAATAGTTTTTACATAGAGGTCAATTTGTTATTTTACGAAAATTTATAATAATGACAATCATGTCACAAGGGAGATAAAGTTTCCTTGGATCAAAAATCAAAACCCTAAAATTGGGAACTGACCTTTTGGTTCGTGATCCAATCAAGCTTCATCTTTTTTTGTTTGCAATGACCTTCACTTGATATTTTAATATTTTAATCTCTTACCATTGAGTTTTTTTTCTCACTCCATGTATTAGGTTTTTTGAGTTTTGTATAATCTTATTAATAAATATCTTTTAATGTAGTGGTAAACTTGTATGTTCATTTTATATATATTTGTGTCACAGTTAAATTGTTATTTTTAATTCTTTTTAATAAGTATTCTCAACAAGTGTGGAATTACAACTGAGACTTTGACTAGTGACAACTAAAAGATTAAATTTATGAAGCCTAGAGTGAAACAGTTAGAACGTATAACGACTACGTTTATAAATAATGATCATCACAAAAAGTAAATCTATTAAACTTATTCAACAAATATTTCCCTTATTCAAACAAAGATATTTTTACTAATAAATGACTTAATTAAAAGGACGCAGTACAGTAAAACCTCTATAAATTAATACTCGATAAATTAATAATCTTTATAAATTAATAAATTTTTCTGGTCCCGATTCGGGACCAGTGTAAAAAGTGACACAAATCAAAAAATTAATAAGATAATAACTTTTTTGAAAGTTCTATGTAAATATATATATGGTCCCATCAATATTATAAATTAATAATTGCATAGATATATCAATTATATATATACATTATATGTAAGAATTGTTTTTGAAATATATTTCTAATATTTGTTTTTGCTTAAATTTGTATTGATTCCTATTTGAAATTTAGTTATAATTACTATATTAAATTTTTCTGGTTTTGTTTCCTAGACATGATATTATTTTTTTACTTGTAATTAATTCTAGAAAGATATTTTTTATAATTAAAAAATCTTATATAATTTTTTAAAAGTTACTAAATTTGGAAATTCTCTCTATAAATTAATATTGATTAATTTATCGATAAATTAAAACCTCTCTAAATTAATAAAATTGTGCAGTCCCAACATTATTAATTTATAGAGATTTTACTGTATTTGACTAGCTAACCATATTATTGGGCTAAAGGTTTTCAACTTGAGTTGCTATATTGGAATCATCTATAACAAATAAAGGTATTCATTCAATAATAAAAAATAACTAAAACATACTAAAAAGAGAGAAAAAAGAAAAAAGAAATGTTCAATGATCATTATCCCACACAAAATATCATTTTTTTAATAATAAAATTGGTTACCTAATAGGCTGAGGTGATTTTGAGTTTTATGGGGTAAAAAACATTAGCGATTTTGAGGGTCGATGATCTATATAATTCTTTATTTATTTATTTATTTATTATTATTAATTTCTATGTTTTTAAGTCTGATGAACTATGCATATTACCCTTTAAGATTTAGGGCCCCAAGAAAATGTTTTGTCTTGATCTCCACAGGGCTGGCCTCACTAACATGGAGACGATAACTGCAAGTGCAACTTCATTTTTTATTTTTATTAGTTTTACATTTATTGTAATATATACCATTTAGTGCCAAAGAGGAAATCAATATAGGAGGAGTTTCAACTTTTAGTTTTCCTATATACGCATTTCATATTCATTTTAGCACAAAACTCGTTTAGAATTATTTGCATCGTGCTTGTTTTGTTGTACGAGCTAGAAACATCAAACAAAATGATTTTACAACTAAGCAATCCATTATAATGAACTAGTACCATGTCTGATCCCCTAATGTTTTCTTTTTAAAAGAGTGTTCAATAGTTGCCTACCATATGCAAAATGAACATGACTCTCTACAATTGTCTACCTTATATAATAATACAAATGTTTTTACTCTGTAAGCTTTAAAGAAGCATAAATAAAAATCCTAATCAGACCTAAAAATCCAAGCATGCACAAGATATCTATTTTTGCTAGATGTTTTCACTATGTTATATCTTAAGTTTAGTAAGTGACAAATATTTTAAAACAAATCAAGAATATTGGTTGACATTGATAACATCCAAATAAAATGAAAACTGTAAAGAGAGAACTGATTTACCTAGTTAGGAAATCAAATCCTAAAAAACTTAATTGGACATTAAGATTAAGGTTTTGGATTATAAAATCCAATAATAATACTAAAAAGTATATCCAACTAACATTGAAATCTTGTTTACAAAAGATTTATGTAAAACTTTGATGCTATTATAACTACTTTCCTTCTTATTAATACCATGACTCTTAGTCACAACAAGAAGCACAAAAGTACAAACCTAGCATAGATTTGCAGTGCTAGTTTCTGCCTCATTTAGTAGATGTTCTGTGCTATGTGACATATTTCCTTGATAAAATTTCCGTTTCGAAGACGTGTACATGGAAGTGATGATTCTCACTAGACCTAAAGCTAGTCTGATTTTTCTTAAACCTAGTTTTATACACATAACCATTTTTTATTCTTATGCATTAAATTCTCTGAAGAGAATACAAAACATTGTTAAATGGGGTTATTGTCAAAATAAGGCTTTTTTTGCCAAAAACTTTGATTTTAGGATCTTTCCATTTAGGCTTTGAAAAATAGTACTTTAAGAACTTGGAATTGACATTTTTACCCCTGCTTTCTTTCTTCTTTCTTCTTCTTCTTCGCTCATCTTCATCGTTCTTTTTTTTTCATGATTTCTTCCTTTTTATCATTTCTCTATAAAATTCAAATTGTTTTTAGTTAATGAAAACTAAAACTTAATTATGGGATAAAGGAACCCAAGCAACCAATTTCATGAAATTTTGTGATAGAAATCATTTCTCCATAAAATTCAAATAGTTTTTCATTAGTGAAAACTAAACCCTAATGATGGAAAAAGGGAACCCAAGCAACCAATTTCATGAATTTTGTGATAGAAATTATGGTTATTCAGTCTTAGTTTTATTGTGTTTTTAAATTTTTAATCACTGAAGAACGTGAATAGATGTTCATTTGGGTTATTGTTTACATTCATGTGAGGGTAAAAACGTCATTTTAAATAAGTAAAACGACCTGATTTCGTAAGTCATTAAGAAAGTACATGATCTTATAATTTTTGAAGTTTGTTAGGCTTTCTAGACAAATAAGTCTTGTTAAATAGGCGCAATCCAAATAAAAGTAAAGCATAATGGAAATTGAAGAGTTCTAAAGATTGATCATACATAAGTTCTTTTACTTTACGAACTCATTCTAGAATATAACTTTTATGGATGATGTTAAAATGAGATATGTATAGAGGGAAAGATGAAGAGCTACAATTCCAAGTAACAAATTAAAGAGGAATACAAGCGATAGATATATATCTTTAAGAGGACCAAACAGCAACGGCACACAAGTAGAGACTTGTGGCCGACAAGAAATATACATGGAAGAAGATGAAGGTGGCGAGAGAGATTCAAACAAAGAAAGAGTTTGGGTTTATACTTTCCCGAACACGGCCATAAAAGCTTTTAGGTTTTGACAAAGGTATAAGAGAATCACTGCAATAGAAACGCTATTATTTTCTCAAAATAAATTATTGTAGTATAATATTATTATTTATAAAGATTAAAGTATAAAAGAACAATTTACCCAATTATAACAAGGCATGTGTTAAGGTACGTTTTTATGGTCTCTCAGTTGAGAAAGGTTTCTCAAACTCACTCATAATTTAGTATCTATTTTTATTTTTTTATTGGTCATAACCCTTGTTAGAACTTGTGGATGAGATGCTCTTAAGTGAAAATGAAATTTACAAAACATAGAAAGTGAAAGTGAAAGTGAAAACTAGCCACAAAAGTGGAAAACATGAAGATAAACATAGAGGTATAAAAATAGAATAACCTTATTTTATTCATTAAGTTTTCAAACAAAATATTCAAAATTGTTTTAATGGTATTAATAGAAAAAATAGAATGTGTGGATTTTAAGATTTTGTTAGATTTTTTTTCTTATCTAATATTTGTTGAAATTAATAATATTTGGATTCTCACATCCTTATCCCTTATCCTTGATTCTTCCTATATAAGATCACAAGTGCATGACTATTTTTTTACACCACAAAGAAACATAAAGCAAATATAACTGAGAGATAATTATGAGTGATGGTCATGGCATGAAAGAAGGTGAGAATTGCATCGTGAATCAAAACCTCCACAAGTTGGATATCTTGATTTTCTGATCAACGCAATTCTTACTTTCTTTCTTGCTCCTATCATCACTGAGTATTTTAATCATAAATCATGTAAGGTTGAATATTTTTGACATTGAGGTCAATTTGTTAGTTTACATGAACATTTCCTAATAATCAATGACAACCATATCAAAAATCAAAATCCTAAAATCGGTTTTCTGACCTTTTGGTTTCACGATCCAAGCAAGCTTCCCAACTTTTTTTTGCAATAACCTTAGTATTTTTTTTTCTCTTACTATTGAGTTTTTTCCGATGTATTATGGTTTTCGAGTTCTCTATAATCTTATTAGTATATAGCTTTTGATGTTTTTTGTTCACAAAGATTACATAATGCCCTTTCTCTAATTTTCGGGTCCAAGTTCACTAATGTAGGCAATCCTATTTGACTAAGATTCTGGTAATCCTTTTGCTCTATCGACGAGGCATATTGATTAAGAGGCATCACATTATTATTAAAAGTGGTAGTTTTGTGCTTGTTTCAGGTGAAACTTGTATTTGTGATGTTCATTGCCTCATAAAAGGAAGCACCAACATTAAATTTTGAGTTGATGATATCCGAAAGTAATGTAGCGTCTAAGAATCATCTATAACAAATAATTGTATTGGTAAAAAAAACTAAAATATATCAAAAACAATGATCAACGTCCCAAACAGAAGTATCATTTGTTCTTGTTTTGTTTATTTATTAAGTATATAATTACTTATTTAACATGGAAGGGATAATTGCAAGTGCGACTAAGTACTCAATTTCTTTCTTATTTAGTGCTAAAAAGTAAACAAATATTGGAAAAGTTTCAATTTTTGTTATCCTAAAGATGCATTTCATCTTCATTTGACACCAAAATCGTTATGATTGTTTAGACGTGCTTCTCTCGATTTACGATTTACAAACGATCAAACATAAATGATATTATAGCTAATTATTCCATTGTGAAGAATTGGTATTCTGTCACATGCCCTACTATTAACTATTTTTAGGAGTGCTCAACAATTGTCCACCGTATGTAATTAAAAAGGACATGAATCAACAATTGTCTTTCTCGCACAATAATACCAATGTAAAAGCTATACCTAAATCATACCAAAAATCAGTAAAAATCGAGGTATATCAGATGTGGCACATATTAATCAAACTCACAACTCTCTTTCGTATCGGTATTCGTTTATGCCACTTGCTTTGCTTTCTCATTTCTTT